>Ga0074195_1000243_pt1 | contig 125910 bp, 130 predicted proteins | sample EPASupsiteHSE623_FD_64525 | JGI IMG/M metagenome (GOLD analysis project Ga0074195, IMG submission 64525) | Bioremediated contaminated groundwater from EPA Superfund site, New Mexico - Sample HSE6-23 | ecosystem: Environmental > Aquatic > Deep subsurface > Groundwater > Contaminated ... | reverse complement strand
TATCGCAGCCTGATGGGCATTCTTCGTTTAGGAAAGAGCTATGGCAATCACCGGCTGGAGCTGGCCTGCGGCCGGGCGCTGGTCATCGGTGCGGTCTCCTTCCGCAGCATTGACTCCATCCTCAAAAACGGTCTGGACAAGGCCAATGAGGTGGAAGAGGTGGCCCAGAGCCCCGTGGTGCATGATAATATCCGTGGCCCTCACTATTACCACCCCACGGTGCAGTAAGGAGGCGCCATGTTGACTCATCCCACCCTCGATAAACTGGAATCACTCCGATTGCATGGCATGGTCCAGGCGCTGAAGCAACAATGGCAACAGCCGGAACTCAACGAGTTGTCGTTTGAACAGCGACTCGGTCTGCTGGTCGACCGGGAGAGCGATCTCCGCCAGACCAGGCAGATGCAGACCCGGCTCCGCAAGGCCAAACTCCGTCAGAATGCCGTTGTTGAAGATATCGATTTCAAGCACCCCCGTGGCATGGACCGGTCCCAGGTGCTGCAACTGGCCACCTGCCAATGGATCAAGCATAAACAGAACCTGCTCATCACCGGCCCCACCGGCGTGGGCAAATCGTACCTGGCCTGCGCCCTTGCCCATACCGCTTGCCGGGAAGGGTTCAGCGTCCTGTATCTCAGGATTGCCCGCCTCTTTGCCGATCTGGCCCTGGCCAGGGGTGACGGCCGCTACATCAAGCTCCTGGCCACCTTCGCCAAAACCGACCTGCTGATCCTCGATGACTATGGCCTAGCACCGCTTGCCAAGGAACAACGCTATGATTTTTTAGAAATTTTAGAGGACCGCCACGGTCTGCGCTCCACACTGGTCACCAGCCAACTGCCGGTCGAGCACTGGCATGAACAGATCGGCGACCCCACCACGGCTGATGCCATCCTTGACCGGCTGGTCCACAATGCCCACACCCTGCAACTCAAAGGAGGATCGATGCGGAAAAAGACCCCATTGACAGAACAACAAGACAGCAAGTAGAGACACTAAAAACAACCGCGTCGCTACGCTCCGACAGGGTGGCCGGAATCACCGGAACAGGTGGCCGGCTTCCACCGGAATGCCCGGCCGGCTTCGACTGGAATGCGTGGCCGACTTCACCGGAATAGGCACCAGGATTAGGAATTAGAAATTCGTTCCAATCATTTTTAATTTCAATTCCTTACAAGGTGACACGGATACGCCGTGTCACTGGTCTACCCCTTGCTCACGGATTTTACGGGCCTCTTCACCGACAAAATCGAGCCCGACATGGGTGTAGATTTTGTTCGTTGTCTCTATATTACTGTGTCCCATTATCCGTTGCAACGCATACGGATTCATCCCGGCCTCGGCCGCCAATGATCCAAAGGTATGACGCAACAGGTGGTGATACACCTGCCTGCTTAATCCGGCCTTTTTCGCTGCCCGGGCCAACACCTTCCGAATCGAATAATACGGTTTGCCAGTTTCCGGGTTGACCACCAGGTAGCCTTCAAGCCGTTCCGAAAGGATCTTGTTTAGTTCCCCCTCAAACCTGAGGGATAGAAAAGGGACGATCCTGTACTTGCTCCCCTTCCCATAAACTCGGATCGTCTTCCGCGCTTCGTCGATATCTTCAACCCGCAGGTTCAGGGCTTCTTCCTTCCGGAGTCCATGGTCTGCCATCAACAGAAAAAGCAGTCGATACTCTGGGTCGAGGCATTCATAAAGTGCATCCAATTGTCGCCTAGTCAACGGTTGAACCGGCTCCGCCGTTGTTTTCTTTTTTGAAAACCTGGGAATGGTGAATGCCAAAGGCTGACAGTATCCATGTTCTGTGGCCCACTTCAACAGACTGGAAAGATAGCTCAGGTTTTTATTGATTGTGACAGGAGCCAAATTTAGCCCGAGCAGATCTGCCTTGAATTTATTGAATAGAGCCACGGTCAACTGTTTTGGCTGAAAATTGCCGAACCAGGGAATGATATGGTTATCGAGGCAACACCGCATATCATTGACCGTATTGATGGAATTTTCCGTTCGGTACCATTCAAGGAAAACGGCAACCATATCTTTTATTTTGGGGACGGAACCCTCAACGATATGGTCGGGTTGCTGTCGTATGGATCGCTCGTACCTCCATGCCTCTTCATATGAACCGTTGAAGGTAATGCGTTCTCGTTCTTTGCCTCGCCCGATGTCAATGACCCACCATTTCCCAGGTTCTTTTGTAGATTTGGTGGGATGCGGCCGAACACTCATTTCAGCAAAAAATCAGGCAATTAAAAACAACATTGCTTCACTCAAAAAAGGCAGGAAAAATCAACTGTAAATTGACCCCGAAGCTCGCTTATTCGTTATTTTCAAGAAAATCATAAAGTTTAGCGGTCAGAGTGTCGACGCCTTTGAGTTCGCACTGCCAAACGACGAGAACTTTCCAACCGTCGTTCTCTAATAGTTGGACGTTACGTACATCTCTTGCCCGATTCTTCTCTATTTTATTGCGCCAGAAGTCGGTCCGTGTTTTCGGTATAGTTGCATATCGGCAACTTTCGTGCCCATGCCAAAAGCAACCGTTTACGAAAATCGCTTTGCGACGTCCCTTGAATACAAGATCAGGCTTCCCAGGCAAGCGTTTGTCGTGCAATCGGTAACGGTACCCCATACCGAAAATCAGACGACGTACGGTCATCTCTGTAGTCGTGTTTTCCGATTTTATACAACTCATCAGCCAACTACGACGTTCTGGGCTTAGTTTATCCAAAACTATGAATCATAGATATGATTTCAGAATTAATCGGACACTGCAGCTATAAAATGAAAATCATCGGCTCAATCGATGCATTTTAATTTTGGACCTCGGAATCATATTCCATAACTTGTCTTTGTGGGGCTAACCTAGTTTTTCATTATTAAGGCGGTCGTCAATCAACGTAGGTCTCGACGGTCACGAATCTTGATTTTTTAATATATTTCAAATCGTTGCGCATGAGCCGATTGACAAAAGCGGTTTCAATGTCCGGCGATTAACGTACTTATTAATATGACAGTGCCGAGTAAAGAGTCTTTGCTATTCTGTGCATCATTTTCGGTGGGACGGCGTTACCTATTTGCGTTGCTATTTGTGATGCATTACCCACGAAAACATAATCGTCTGGAAAAGATTGTAAACGAGCAGCTTCCCTTAATGTGATCGCCCTATTCTCTTCTGGGTGGGCGTAACGACCTTTAGTTAAATCAGTACACCCAGTGGTTAGTGTTGGAGCAACATCATCCCATCTTAAACGGCCATAAGAGTCGGGATAAGAATTTTTATTTAAACCTTGATGGCACTTCAATTGCAGTTTTTTCGGCAAATCGTCTCGGCTACCGCCATCATGTTTAATGTGTTTTAGCCGTTCTATCGTAATGGCGGAATGCCTACGAGAATAATGCAAAACATCATTCTCGATTCCATGTAATCCCACAAGGGGTGATGGCAAGTTACCGATTGCATCAAAAACAGTTCGCCGTTTAGAAAATTTTATTTTATTCGCTCGATTAAGAACATCTTGATCCTTGGCGCCGACAAGTATCATTCGATGCCGTCTTTGAGGCACCCCCATATCAGCAGCATTGATTTTTTTTAATGGAGCGAGATAATATCCCAAAGAAATTAACACGTCTGCCAATTCATTAAAAACGGGATGACACCTAAGGCCAGGTACATTTTCAAAAAAAACCAGTTTGGGTTCGAGTACTTCAATAAAAGATAAGGCCTCAATCACTAGTCTAGTTCGCTGGTCCTTGCTCGATTTATATCTATTTCGAGTGCTAAACGGTTGACAAGGGGCACATACAGTCAATAAATCAAGCGATCCTCTTATGTCCTTTACGAAACGTTTGGGGGAGACGGTTCTGATATCTTCTTCAATAAGATTAACTTCGGGATGGTTTGCGCGATAAGTAGCACAAGCAATCGGGTCGATATCTACGGCAATTAATACTTGAAAGCCAGCAGATTTCATTCCAGCAGTGACTGCCCCGGAGCCAGAATACAAATCGATAGCAGTTTTAAGCGTTGGACTCATTGATGTTCAATGTGCGATATTCATCTGCAATATATTGAATTATATATTTTTTTGCATTGCAATCACTACAACACCCAATCCTTGGGATTGCATACAGCAACATATCTTTCAAAAAACAAGCAATTAGATAATCACCTATAAAAAATGAATAGCTTCAGTGGATTGCTTATAAAAAATTATGCAATGAATTAATCATTAAATTTTCATACAAAACATAAGAATACACAATAATAATTAATCATTTTTTTTGTTGTTAATTATATAAAACAATATAATTGTAACACAGCGCATACAACAGTCAATAATTACTTTTTCACATAATGATAAGTATTTTTTACCAGCATTAATACTTCGTCTGCAAAATCTGCTCTCTGAGAATATTTTGCCAGTAGGATTAATTCACAAAAAGCATCTCGAATTGACTTATCGATTATTTTACCAAAACTATCTTCTGTATCATATGAACTGATAGATTTAACTAGGACACTAAATTTCGATAACAAATCTGACATATCAATTTTTCCTGAGCTTATATCGCGGAGGACACCACCAAGATCCAACGCTGACTCTAATAGCTTGCCTTCACACTTACTTTTCAAAGTAAACGCATCTGAATGATCACGTATCAATTGCAATACATTATCTAGCTTAGAAATAAATCTGGCAAGATGTATATTATCGTCACAATGAGGAATGTTTCCACTTACCCCACTGAGGAACCAAGTAATTGATGAGCGATACCTATCATCGGTCGTTTTCATTTAATGCTCCCCTCACATCCGATTAAGAAAGTTAAATGCGTCTTCGAGTTCCTGAATTTTTTCTGCCGAGATAGCAGACGTCAGGGGTGGCCCACTTTCTTCTTCCGACACACTCTCAACTAGAGATTTATTTGCGAGCCGTATTTCTTCACCGAGAAGGTTCACAGCTGTATTCAACACATCTAATCCAGCTATTTTTTTTATTGAAATACCCAAACATAGACTCTTTGCTTTTTGTGCCAACTCACGTGTTGCATTAATTTTTTCGATTTCTTTTTTCATTTCCTCTTGATCATCACGTGATACCTGTTCAAGCATGTGCAAACAAACAGTCGGAAGAGAAATATTTGCCTTAGCATAATCTATATTTTCCATGACATCATGGACCTCTATGGCAGAACACATAGCTCGATTTTGATCAATTTTCTTGTCAATGGAAATAAGCAATATATCCAAGAGCACGCCAGGGCCCACTGAATATTTTGTTTCGCCAAGTTTTAGATTAATAAATGCGGAACGCATAATAGCCATTGAACCTAAACCTGCTATCACCGCCACACTAATTCCGTTTTTTCCTATCGCTCCGAATGAAGCTTGTATAACTGAACCATCTGATATACTTAAAATGAAATATGCTGCAATTCCAGCTACCGCATTTAAGAGCAGGTATAACCAAACAATATAGTTTTTTAAAAAAAACGATATTTTTGTACCAATGGAATACCTTTGAATCAATTCAACTAGTGAGGCAAATGCAGCGATTAATCCTGCAAACAGCGAGTAGTATTCAACCATGTAGGCCTCATAATTAAAAAAATCCTCAACCAGACTATGCAAAATTACAATATTTTCAACAGACTAACTGGCCAACTTAGATTTTCGTTGCCCTATTGCCTGTTTCATGATTTCCACTTCCCTATCACTAAATTGTTTTGTTTTATTGTGGCTCAACAATCCCATATACTTATTCCCCCCTTTTTGCGAATAAGGGTTTTGGGGCTCACTGGTTAACCGGAAAAACCTTAATTGAGCGATGCGCATTCCAGGATACAGTTTCACAGTGGAATGCCCACAATTAGCAATTTCCAAGGTAAGGCAACCTTCGAAGCCAGCCTCAACAAGGTTGGCAGTCATATGAACTTGCAAACCTAATCGTGCGAAGCTAGATCTCCCCTCTATCTGTGCAGCAACCGTGTTCGGTAATTGAATATACTCAAGAGTATGTCCTAAGATGAACTGCCCTGGACTTATTGAAATTCCATCTAAGAGGTCAATGTCGACATCCATTGACTCCCTTTGAGTGGGGACATCTATCGAAAGTGCATCAACAGTTCCCAAAACATTTGCAAAAAATACCTCAAAATTATGACCAAGCCTCAAATCGATTACACTTCCCTTAATTTGCTGAGCGGAATCGATCATAGGCACAATACGCAATGATTTTTCCTTGAGCAAGAATTTGATGTCACGGTCAGAAAGCAGACCAGATCTATCCTTATCAAACGTCACCTCCTCAGGCAAGAAAGCTTCATTTTGAATTGGCTCTTCGCTTTTCGAATTGGTCGAAGTGTGGCTTGAAAAAATATCAAACCATTCTGCTACCTGAATGGATCTTTTTAAGCTTTCATCAGCTCTATCAACTTCTGTTATCAATTTTTCAATAAATTTATTATAATTTTGCTCAATATTACTTTCAAAATCTTTAACTAAACGGCAAATAACAAAATTTCTAAGCATTTTATTACGATGAAACCATCCAGCCAACAATATTTCAGCAACTGTACTCGCCCTTTCCAAACCAGCTACTGATAATTGTACAGAAGGTATAGGTAGGCCGATTGAAATATCATCAATCATTACCTTGAAGTCATTCATACTGATGTCGCTTGCTTGCCCGCTAAACTGAACACGTAAAAAACTCAAAAAGGTAGTGAATAATACTTTAAGGGCTGCTTCAACCTCGCGCGACTCTGGTTGAACACTAACCGCCTGGAACATCTTATTTTCTTCAAACCTAATTAGGTGTTCAATCTCATCAATAAGTTTCTGATCTGCCTCATACCGCGACTGGGCGAGCAGTTTGGTAAGTCGAAGTCGAAATTTTGCAGGTGGATACAATTGGTCCTGTCTGTAACGTTCAGTCAAATAACTTGGTGCAGAAAAAAGAAATGCATGGAGCTGGGCAAACCATACTGCAGGTCCTGCAACTGAAACTGCATAGGCATCACACCAACACTCAGTTAGCCAACTAAACAATAAATTTTCTGCCCTTTGATTATTTTTGCTACTAGTTAAGCATTCTATTTGAATGAGGATATGTTCAAATCCACCGTTCTTAGACTCACCTTTGTCCGACAAAAATCGTTTGAATTTATCCTCTAATGACTCAGGATCAGAATTTAGAAGTTGATGTCCGCGCTCGTGCATTAATAAAGGCCAGCGAGCAGGATTGCCTAAATCGATACGCGGTAAAGACATAAAGCCCGTTGGATTTTGATCATATTCTCTTTGATTGTATTTTCTTTCTATTCCCTTCGGGGGGTGTAACATCTCTTGGGCAAAAACAAGTAGAGTATCAGGGCTCTCTGCACCTTTTACCATAGCCATTCTATCGCGAAATTGTGCTGTCAAAGTGTTAGTCAGGCCCACATTTAGGGCCTGGTCACCCAGATATTCCGAGGCAAAAACAGACTCATATTTTTCAAAATTCTCTACAACAGGAGGATTGGTTGATTTTTTATTGTTATACTTTCTTGTTTGCCTTAAATAGCTCAGAATTTCAATTGGTTCATGAGGTCTGGGCACACACAACAGTCCCGTAGAATGTATAACAGCAAGCTGGCCAAGCACCTCGTTGAGTTTATATAGAACTTGCTGTGAACCTACATTATCTGTTACCGACTGCGATATCGAAATAGCTTCACGTATAAGCGAATTCACATTTTCTTTTATACGTTTCGCAATTTCAAGCTGGGCTGTTGAACGGCTTACCTGCCTTGAGGCGACACGACATGATCGATCTACATGACTTAAAAATCGAGAAGCCCGTTCAAGTATTTCAAAAAGAATGAATTGCAAATCTGTTAAATTATTATATTCAATATTATTATTCAAAGGGCAGCTCCTCATTTCGCACTTAACACATATGGAGTGACACGATCATCAGGCTCCCAAGTATGCGTAACCGAATACACCTCAAGAACAATCCGGTTTTCAGTGCAATATTTAACCAACATATCCCTATTAAATTTAGCATTTTCTAACTTTGCCGCACCTATTTCCACAGAACTACGAAGCAAGCATTCCGCCATTGTCTTTGATGATCCAAGATCCACATGTGTCAGGACTATAATTTTTTTTGATTTGTTCGTGCCATGCAAACTAAGCAAATTCCTGAAAATAGCATCAAAAATTTTGGAACAAGGATTGTAGTCCATATAGCAATTTCTTAAGTCCAACTCAAATTCATCGGCCAGTGAAATCGCTTCAATGTGTTTCACCAATTTTTCTGCAACTTCGGCAGTATCTAGGTCTTCCCACCCTAATTTGCTTGGAACTATTGTTTTCGTAAAGTTCTCATTCATGATTTACCTTCCATTTCTCCAAAAAACATAAATAGACCTGAATTCGAGGACGGTACCATTTTTGCCCTAATATTATCATGGGTCAACGAATCTAGAAATCCACCAAGTTTAATTATACTTTTGCCATCCCATAGATGCAATTGCATACCTCCGAACTTAGCACCATGCATTATGATCATTGTGCCTAAGCCATAATTAATACCATTTCCTGACTTCGTTGAATTACCTGGTGTTAATGCCCAATGTAACAGGTCGGCGCCTCCGCCTTTTACTTTACGAGTTCCTAAAGAGATGTGTTTTCTTATATTTTTTATGATTCCATCTCCCTGTTCGCAATATGAAAAAGCGAATCTTTTTTTAGTTGAAGAAGAAAAATTGAAATGAAGGCCGATAGAAGCACATGACTGCGAATGATCAAGTGAATTTTTTACCATCTCCATAATCACGATAGCAATTTGTTCATGATTAAATATCTTATGATTATCCCTTCTGAGGAAGAATTTAAGTTGTGTGCGTGTCTTGTTTAATATACCATCCCGTTCTGTTTCGTTTGCCTTTGGAACAAAAATAAGCTGATCGTATTCTGATGTAGTTATCGGAACATTAAAATAGAACGGTAATAGATCCGTTCTTTCAGTACATTCCATACCATGTAAATTCAATATCCGCTTAAGGCCTAAATGTTCAATTTTTGCAGCAACATATTTGTTTCGAGGTGATACAATTTTATATTGCAATCTATCGAATTTCGAACCTCTCTTAAAAAGCATAGAAATTAATATATTTAAACCAGGCCCATTACATGCTGCCACGTCTTCAAGATTGAGTACGAATTCAGACTTTCGAAGTTCGATGCTTTGCAAGAGTGGAATCATATCCACTATATTATTTAAACACCTAACTTGGGCATCTTTCTTCATAATCAACCATAAAATGAATTCATTTTAAGAAGTTACTGCTTACCGAAGCAATGTCGCCATACTTTGCCGCTTGGAGCGCAGCGGAACTTGGTAAAATTGATGATTTTGTTCGCTTCGATGCATCTATTGTTCGCTGCCAGCTCCAAGGTAACCGACAAAATTCTCGTCATGCATGGCCAAATAAATCGTATCTGGTTCTACGCCGATGTCGAGCAGGTAGCGCTCTCTGTCCTCGCCCCACCTGTTCCAATCGAAGCTGAACTGGAAGAGTAGACATTGAGAAGCAAGGAGGGGTTGAAGCCTCCCCAACTCTTCGAGGGTATAAAACTCTGCGGGATGTTGGTCTAGCTTAACGCCATTACAGGCTCGACATAGGGCAACCAGGTTACCTGCAACGAGATGCCCGCCTAGAGCCATCGGAATATGATGATCGATGCACAAATTCGGCGGCGCTCCTATCTCTTGCGTGACCTTCTCGGGCATGCCACACTTAAAACAGCAATTACCAAAGGATTCAAAGAAGCGACGTCTATAGAGGTCTTCTATGACGCGAAGACGGAAAGGCCTAAAGAGATCCCTCTTCTCCTTTTTGCGTTGACCTGGATACTTTTCGGTGCTTTGACGTGCCATCAGGAACCAGAACAAGTAATTTGCCCTCTCGCACACCGTGCGCCCTTTAAAGAGGTGTTCCATGCCCCTTCCTCTTCTCTACCAACACGCCGACTATCTTGATCTCGATTCCGGCAATGTCCTTGATTGAATAGCGGGTTTTCAACGGCTTTAGATAGACGTTGTTGCCGTCAATCACCAGGCTTGAAAGTGGCATCCTCACCGTTTTTGGCGATCAAGTAGTTTCCATTGATGGCATCGCATCCTGGATCCACCGTGCCGTTGTCTCTTTCCAGGAGCTCAGGTTCATCGAATCCCCCTGAACGACCAGTGCTCATATTACGGCCGACAAATCCCGCATGGAGAATATCCGGCGGCAATGGCTTTATCCTTCGAGGTAAAGGTTGCCGTGCAGTTCTTGCAGTTGTAATGCTGGCACCCTGGCCGATGGAATTTGTGGCTATTCACGTTGCCGTGGAACTCTCCGACTGCGTCAATTGGCTTGACCCGCTCCTTGCTATCGGCCGGCCGGGATGCTGCCACCTGTAGTTGTGGTCCATTGCTGTGCCTCCATTCCCACGAGGAACGATATTGGGATCGACCCACATGCCCTTCCCTTGCTGCCGGGAAGACGCTTCCAGACTGACCCAGCCCGCACAAAATCGCTCTTTGCAATACTGCCGATAGACCCACGCGTATCCATTTCTAACAATCGCTTCGTTCAGGCTCTGCCCGCCGACGGATACCTAACCAACGGTGCGGCCGTAGCGGTCTGTATCTATCTCCTTGACCTCGACCGACCTGCCGGCAATCATTGCGGCGGTCAGATCGCGTGCCTTCTGGCCGAAATCCTGACCCTTCTCCGGGGTGTCGATCCCGTAAAGTCTCACCTTGACCTGGCTGCCGCCATCCCGCAGCACCGTGATGGTGTCACCGTCGGCCACGTTGACGACCTTGCCCTGCCAGGCAAAGGCGAGGGCGGGGACGAGAATGGCGAAAAGGACGATCAACAATAAATTATTGTACGTTCTCATTGTAAAACCTTAAAATAAATCCCTTCTCTTTTTCGCTCAAATATACAGGTTCACCTATAAAATAAATTCCAACCTCTTTTCCAGTGGCCATTTCTTTTATGATCTCTTTTGGAACATGTACAACAACTTAATTCAGTGACACTGACCCCTGAAGATCGTTAGCCAGCTTACATTCCAGCAATAATAAACTTTGCAATTATTGGAGAATTCAGCCTGTTAAGCGTGATCGGACTCGCAACTGCTAAGTGTCGGTCGGTTAATGCACTTACAAATCCTTAAAGCTTGTATGTTCTTAATTTTTTCGAAAAACCAAAATGTATAATAATTTTCATATTGCTATCATAAGGTAAATCATGATCTTTATATTTAAAGAGCCATCTGCCACAGTCGTTTAAATTACCTATGACACCAAAATCGAATAATTTTTCAAGAATTAAGTCAATTGATGAATTGTTTGATTCTATGTAATTTTTAATTTTCACATCTTGAATCATTATTTTTTCTAATTTTTCTTTATCAAATACGCCTTTCCCAACTTTTGTTATCGCCTGCAAAGATTCTTTCCAAATTGGGAGGTGACTATGAACCTCATCTCTCAATTCATTATAAAACCAATTTGAAAATTGAAGTTCTGCTTTATCAACATTCTTAAATTTAAGAGGTCCTGATTTAGTTTCTTTTCTCGCATATTTTAAAAATTTTACAATATCTCTTGGTCTTTCAAATGTCCTGTTAGCAATATAACTCCACAAACTTTTAACTTTCGACGGAAGATCAACATCATTATCATCTGCCAACGATTGCCAACCATTCTCTGAGAGAATTGGAATTGATGCCTTAATCCTTTCATTAACAAGGCTTTTTAGTGAGTAGTCACAATCTTTATCAGAATACCATGTTAACCTAACAAGATAATCGTCAAGTTTATTTAAGTCATTGTCTTCAAGTGAGTCAAAAATATCGCTTCTCAAAGCTACAACTGGGCGAATTTCAAAAAAATCTCTATTAAGCTCAAGGAATATATCCTCAATTGCCCTCAGCAATGAAAGCAATAGAAGTCTTAAATTTTTATCACCGGCACGAAATCCTTCATCCAGCTCATCGAATAAAAGAAAATATCGACTATCAGTATCGATATTTTTTATTTTATTTTGTAACAATTTAGATGCATTTTGATAATGCATTATCTCAACCCGTTGAGTTGACTCCTCTTCTGAGCAACTCAAACCTAAGAATTTAGGTGTCAAACTAACTTTAGAATTTTTCTTATCTAGACACGTAAGTGTGTCAACAATAGTAAATTCGTTTGGAAAATTTAATTTTATAAAATCTCTTAAATCTAAAACATCGCCAATTGGTCTTGCGCTTTGATCTATTGAAATAAATTTACAAATCTCTACCAGTATAAGAAATTTCCAAACAGGAACGAATTGAGATTTATCTCTAAATGATTTATCTCTCAATTTTTTAACAAGAGATAAAGGGAAATCTCTCAGAGACATTGATGTTTCGAAATATTTCGCCTCACTACCTACATCATCCTTGATCTTTTCGATTATTGCCGTTTTCCCTGTACCCTTTCTCCCTACAATGTATCTATAATATCCATTTAATATTCCATCATATTCTGGTATTTTTAAAAAGTATTTTACAAGATTTTTATCACCCTTTGCCTCATCTGGCCCCCAATCAACATCGTTAAAATTGTAAATATTCATCCTTTTATATTTTTCCCGTTTGATTTTTATATAGATGATTACTAATTCGTTGTTATCCTTGATACTTTTCGGTTTAGGCAGCACCTTTTTGCTTTTCGATTCTTGAGGCAAGGGCTATAAACTTGTCAGCGAAATCCATAGAAATCACCTTTTAAACTTAAAAGCTGTTCAATACCTCTTCCTCTTCTCCACCACCACGCCAACTATCTTGATCTCAATTCCAGTGATGTCCTTGATTGGATAACGGGCATTTAACGGCTTCAGATAGACGTTACTGCCGTCAATCACCAATTGCTTGAAAGTAGCCTCCTCACCGTTCTTGGCGATCACGTAGCTGCCATTAATGGCATCACGGCCCGGGTCTACAGTAACGATATCCCCTTCAAGAAATTCAGGCTCCATTGAATCCCCCTGAACCAGTAGGGCAAATGCGTTTGGGTGATTCGTTTCCGTTGTCAGAACCCAATCCTCGGCAAAACCCGGTTGATAGGGATCGAACACATCCTTCCAATCGCCAGCCTGGACCCAAGAGATAATCGGTATCTTGTGGGCGTTTCCCATGGATGGACCTGGTGTAATGTTTGGCAGCTCCTTTTTTTCCACTGCTACCACCACACGTTGGTACAAATCAGCCAATTCTGGATACTCAGACTTCCTGCGAGTGTTTATGTATCCGCACGAACAGGCATTGAACGCCGCAGAATAATAATTGTTACATTGAGGACATATTAACGATTCGCCTTGTTTATATTTCTTTTTTACGTCCTTGAGTTTCCCCACAACATCCAGAATATATCCTCTTTTCCTGAATGGCGAATTGACGGTAATACAATGGGCCTCTCTGTCTCCAGCCATTCCCCCGCGCCCCTTTTGATATGGATAATCCTCACCGCCTCTTCCATGAAAATGCCAGCATCGACAGTGAATACAGAAAAACTGAAAATGATGCTTCATGTCGTCATAAGTTTTGACGACAGGGGTCTTCCTTCCGTTATCGTCTATTGTTTCGATAACCTCAGGATCTAACTCAAATAATTTAGCCAAAATAATATCATCAATTTTTTGTATATCAGGGAGGCTCCCTTTTGCTATCCATTCCGGTGGAACATTGAATGATTTTGCCACATTGTTAATATTTTCATAGCTCGGCAATCGTTTCCCTTCAAGGTACCCCTGCATCGTTGAAGGAGGAATGCCACATCTTTCGGCAAAAGCCTCCCCTGACATTCCCCCCTTAAGCATTTTCAACCTTTCTGCGATTCTTTTTTTATCCATAACATTCCTAAATAATTATATTTTATATAATTATATTAAAACTCGTTTTTTATATTGATAAAAAAAACTAGTTCTCGTATTTTTAAATTAGTTTTCAACAACGAAAAGGAGGCCGCATGAAAAATCTCGACCAATTGACGGTTAAACACACTGCATTCCCCGGCTTCGCGGATCTCCTCAATGCGGGTGGTGGTTACAGGCCATCACTTGGCACATCCAAAAGCGTTGAAAAGACCATGCTCGCCGACGCCTACGACAAAGCCCAAGAGCAAAGAGGGGATGATCGCAAGGCATTCCGTTTTTGAATCAGAGGATGATCATGGAAGAGCACAATCTCACCGACCCTATGTCCATCAAACATGCCCTGGAACGAAAGCTCGGGTACGGCGCCTTGAGAAAAATCGCCGGACAGTGCGAGGTTTCCCCTCCTGAGGTTTCCAACGTGGTGTCCGGCCGCCGCCGGAACATGACCATCCTCACCGTGATCGCCCAAACTGTTGACCAGCCGGTGCGCGGTGTATGTCCGGATGGCTCTGAATTATTGAAAACATGTTAACAGCTTTCGAACATTTTCCATCAAAAAAATGAAGCATCATTCACACCTTAGCAGGTTCTGACACCATGTCCATGTCATTAGGCAATCCCAAAATGCAACCGTGGCAAGTGTTTCACGCCGCCCGAAAAATTTTAGGGGCCAACATTGTGGCACGTATTTTTAACAGAGAGACTCGGTCGGCCCATAACTGGGCACAGGATCCTGCCCACACCGAATGCCGCTGCAAGAGCCCGTTGGAGCTGCTGCACACCCTGTTCGAACGGATGGATGCCGCAGGTTTCGGCTATGTGGCCAAAGCGGCGATCAATTACCCACCATCCACGAAGAAATCCTGGCCGATTACTCGGCGGTGGCGAGGCTCCAGCAGGCCATTGAGGCGGGAGCTGACCTGGAAACCATCAACAACCTCAAGAAAGAGGCCGTCGAGGAGATCGAACGCACGGTGGCCCGATATGCGAGAGATCGGAAAGATGGGTGAACCGTTGACCGAAAACACGGCCAAGGAACTACTCGTCAAGCTCGACACGTTCCAGCGGGAGATGGCCGAGGTCAAGAAGATGCTTGCCGGGTGGTCGCGGGAAAACGCCATGGCACCCGTCTCCGTCGATGCCTTGGCCACGGACATGGCCAAGGCCCTGGAGATGACCCGGAAAACCGGCGACCGGAAGTACATCGATGCGGCCAAGGCGCGACTCAAGAGCGCCGGGCGTGGATGAGACAGGCCAGGCTAGGCGTGGCAAGGCGAGGTAGGGTAAGCCCTGGCAGGGCTGGGCATGGCGCGGCAAGGCAAGGTAAGGTTTTTCACCAAATGAGGAGCTATGAAAGAAATCAAAGTACGGATCTCGGGCACCACCCCCATGTTGTGCAATCGTTTCACTGACGAGGCGGCCATGGGGGCAACAAGCGGAACCAGAGCGGCCACTGTTGGTGGGAAAGGAACACCACGGGAACAAGCAGAGAAAAAACTATACGTATCCGAGGATACTGGAAAACCAGTAATTCCGTCCCCGAATCTATTTCGCTGCTTGATTGACGCAGGGAAGTATTTCAAGGCGGGAAAATCAAAGGTCACAACGATCAAATCCAGCTTGATCCCGGCGTGCCTGTCTATCGAAGAACTGGAGATTCCCATCGAAGCAAAATCTCAGTGGGACGTGGATACCAGGGCGGTCCGCATTCCTGCAACCGGCGGCAGAATCCTCGCTCACAGACCGTGTTTTAACGACTGGTCGCTGTCTTTCACCCTGGAACTTGACGAGGAAGTGATGGACTGCAAGCTGCTCCGGGAAATTATCGATACGGCAGGAAAGCGTATCGGTTTGGGCGACTTCCGCCCTGACTGCAAGGGGCCTTTCGGCAAGTTCGTGGTGGATTCCTGGGCGGTCGGGATCGACGGCCGGTTGTGAAGATAATCCGTATCTTCCCGCGCCATACAGCAGCCACCCCTGATGACGTTGACGTGCGCATTGCCCGCCCGCCAGGCCTGTTCGACGAGGCGGACGAGGTGCATATCTGTGTGGTGTTCACCTGGGATCTGCCGTTGGCCGAGCGACTGGCAGAGCAGTGGCGACGGGTCGCACCTGTTCGGATCGGCGGCCCGGCACTAGGTGACCCTGGTGGGGATTTTGTACCCGGGCTCTATGTCAGGCGCGGCTATGTGATGACCTCCAGGGGGTGCCCGAACCGATGCTGGTTTTGCAATGTGTGGCGGCGAGAGGGTGGCATTCGCGAGTTGCAGGTCACCGAGGGCTACAACCTGCTCGATTCCAATATTCTGGCGTGCTCCCAAGAGCATACCCGGGCCGTGTTCCGGATGCTGGCGCAGGGTGCCAAGCGGTATGGGCGGCGTGTTGAGTTCACGGGCGGACTTGAAGCGGCCCGACTACTGCCCTGGCACGTCGCGGCTTTTCGGGAGCTGCACCCAAAACAGCTTTTCTTCGCCTATGACACGCCAGACGACCTGGATCCCCTGGTGACCGCCGGGCGCATGTTGCGCGCTGCAGGGTTCACGACCACCAGTCACTGCCTGCGGTGCTATGTCCTGTGCGGATACCGGGGTGACACCATCGCAGCCGCCGAGCGGCGCATGGAGCAGACAATCGATGCCGGTTTCATGCCAATGGCAATGTTGTATCGAGATGAGTTCGGCGTCAGAGATCCGCAGTGGATGCGATGGCAACGAATGTGGGCAAGGCCAGCGATCATCCATCAACGGATGGCAGGAGCTTGTGTGATGACAACCAAGCGCCAGCAGCAAACCTACAATTTGCAGTCAACCAACGGTTTACACTGATCGCCATGCAAAAGGTAGAGACGAGCGAGTGGTTGGGCATGCTGTCGAGAATGATACGGGCCGCCGGCAAGCGTGTCGCCGATGCCGACGAACATGAGTTGGCCAGGCTGGTCGGCATGCGCGATGAACTCGAAAGAGCAATCAGGGTAGCCGTTGCCGGCCAGCGCCAGATCGGGAGATCTTGGGACCATGTCGGCCGTGCCCTCGGTATAAGCCGGCAAGGCGCATTCAAGCGATACGGCCAATCCACCGGGTGCTCTGCTCCCCTGCCCTGTTCATCGCCTGCAAGGGCGGATACCCCCCAGCGATGAGGAGGTGATATGGAACTGAACGTTGCTGTCTCCGGATCAAAAGAAGCAACTACAGCATTGACCGCAATTCCAGGGAAGGCGCACCGGGCCTGCGCCATTGCCCTCAACAAGGTCGGCAAGATCGTCAAGGAAGCGGAAATCAAGGAAATGAAATCCGTCTTCGACAACCCTACTCGCTACACCCTCAACTCCCTCCAGCTCACCCCTGCTACCAAGAACGATCTCAACGCCACTGTATGGTTCAAGGAGCCGGATAGGTACAAAGACAATCCGCATTATCTCTTACCGCAAGTCGTGGGTGGAGTGCGTCACCTCAAGGGTTTTGAGCAGGGGATTGCCCTCGGCGAGTTGGTGCCGGCAATGGGAGCCAAAATCGATCGGCACGGAAATGTTTCCATGGGGCAGATACGCCAGATCCTCTCCGTGCTCGGCAAGGCGGAAACATCGGCCGGCTACATGGCCAACATCACCACCAGATCCCGGCGCCGTAACCCCCGGGAACGGGACTATGTGGTCATCGATCGCCGGCAGCGCGGCAACCTACCCCTCGGAATCTACCAACGATTTCAGACAGGAACCGGGTTCGGCGCCAAGACCAAGCGCACCTTTCTTGATCGCTCAAAGTCCTACCAGAAAGGCCGCAGGCGTGGCCGGTTTTCCTCGGTCATCCGCGCCAGGGGCTTGCGCCCTGTGTTGCTCGTTGGGCGCACAGGTCACCAGGTCAAGCCGCTGCTCGATTTCTACGGCGTTGCCCATCGCACATTCAAACAACACTTCGAGCCGTTGTTTTGGGACACGCTCGACACGTTTCTGAAGTCATGACGGGGAGCCCCTTACACCCCTGCCAGGTTGTCAAGCAGGGGGAGGCCTGTGGTCTTGAGGGTTCACGGGTCCTCCCCCGGCCCTCACCACTGCGGGTGTTTCGCGCCCCGGCGTGTGGGTGCATTTGAAAAATTTTGGTCCGATGCAAAAATGCAAAAAATTTTGCAACAAGGTGAAAAAATGCGACTTTTAAAGAATGCCACATTGTTCCTGGACCGCCATCGCCAACCTGTCATTATTTTGGCGGGGGCATAGTAAATGGCTGGGGAAAGCATGGCGGGCAAGGTCATGGACCGCGCCCGGGAGCTGACGCAGGAAGACGACCGGTTGATGGACTTGGAGGACGACTTCGTCCGAAGTTGCTTGGATGCCAACGAACGCGGCGACGGGGTGTTGTACGCCACGTTGCACAAGGGGCGGTACCTGTTCAACACCACTCCGAAAGACGGATCCTGGCTGCGCTGGACCGGGATCGTCTGGGAGCCGGACGATTTCCGGGACTCCTTCAAGGCGGTTGAGTCGGTCGCCCTGCAGTATGAACAGCGTGCTCTGGATCTGTTTGCCGAGACCGAGAAGCTGGAGGAGTCCGGCAAAAAGGAACAAGCCGACAAGGTGCTCGACCTGGCCAAGCGATACCGAAAACGGGTCGACCGGCTTCGCACCGAGAACGGCGCCAAGAAGGCCCTGATCTGGGCGCCGGTGGTGGAAAAGAGCATAGCCTGTCGCGAACTGGAACTGGACAGGCAGCCTATGCTCCTTCCCTGCGGAAATGGGGTGATCGACCTGACCGCCGGCGTGCTCCTTGATGGCAACCCGGCGGACTTGATGACCAAGGCCATCGACGTCGACTACATCAAGGATGCTGACTACACGGACTGGCACAAGTTCGTGGTCGAGGTCTGCGGATCGGAAGCAGTGGCCCACTTTCTCAAACGATTCTTCGGTTACGCCCTCACCGGCCACAGCTACGAGCAATACATTGCGGTGTTCACCGGCGGCGGCCGTAACGGCAAGGGCGTGTTGTTCTCCAGCATCGCCGCAGTTCTCGGACCGTATTACCACGTGATCAACCCCTCCATGATCACGGAACAGCGTTTTGATCCCTCGCCAAACGCGGCCAGCGAACACAAGTATGCCCTGCATGGCAAACGACTACTGGTGGCCGGTGAGTCCAAACGCGGCCAGCGGATCGACGCGGGCCAGGTCAAGGGGCTGACCGGTGATGACAAGGTCGAGTGCCGCCCCAACTTCGGCAAAATGTTTGTCTTCGACCCCACCCATACCCTTTGCCTGCACACCAACCACATGCCGGTGGGCATGGGATCCGAATTCAGCCTGGTGCAGCGGCTGCTCAAGATCGATTTCCCCTGGGCCTATGTCGACGATCCGGAAGCGGAGGCCAAGAAATTTCCGCCCATGGCTGATCGATTCCGCAAGAAGGACAAGCACCTCAAAAAAAAATTTCTCCAGAGGCAGAGCCTGGAGGGCATCCTGAAATGGTTGGTCGAGGGTTGCCTGGAATGGCAGCAGCGCGGCCTGGATCCTCCCCAGGAGATATTGGACTCAGTTGATGAACTGGCCAAGGCCGAAGACTACCTGACCGAGTTCCTCATCGACAGCCTCTTACCCTCATCCGATGACCCCGACCGGGAAATCGGCTTCCAGGGCCTTTACCAGTGCTTTCTCTGGTGGTGGGGCCTCAACCAGGGCGACCCGAAAAAGGCGCCGGCCAATCGGACGCTGGCCAAGGCCATGCGCGAACGTGGCTACACCCTCGAGAAACGTGGCGGCAAGATCTATGTGCGCGGAGTCATGTACCATCCGGAACTGTCCAGGGAGATGTTGCGAGATAATGAACCGCCTCATCCTGCCTCATCCTAGTTCGTCCTGGTTCGTCCTGATGACGCAATCTTTTGAAATGAAAACGAAAAACCAAAAAACAGGACGGCAGGACGAGATTCGCGGGCGCGCATACGGAAATTTTTTTGAAAACCTTGCTGGAAATTTTTTCCATGCGCGTACGTCACATATCTCATCCTACGTCCTAATGAATGCATCATCCTATAAGAATCATTAGAAAAAATCGATCAGGACGAAAAAAGACGAACCAGGACGAGCAGGATGAAAGAAAAATGAACGATCAAACCCAGCAAAAGATGCTCGTGGCCTTGCCATTGTCGGGAATGGATCACTTGACCATGTGGATTTGCAGTTTCATTCCGCACGCTTCGGCGTATTTACGGAGCGTGGCGATGGATGGTGAGTGGCTCTCGCTCCCAACTCCGGCGATCATGCGCGACAACGCCGGTGGCTTAGTGCCCATGCGCCGGGCGATTTCGGCCTGCGACAATCCGGACGCCTCCTTAGCCCTGAGCAATTCGTCCAGCAGGGAGTACTCCGGCTCCAGTCGCTCGTATTCAGCCCGAAATTCCGGGTCTTCAAACATCTTTGCTCGCAACTCCTTATGGCTGAGCATTTCGCACCTCCTGCATTCGTTTTTTAGCGATTGCCAACTCTTTGGCGGGGGTCTTGTCCGTTTTCTTGATAAACCCGTGAAGAATGACAATCCGGCGACCAACCATGGCGCAATAGAAGATTCTGGCGATGCCTTCCTGGCCCTTCAGCCGCATCTCCAGGAGTCCGCCACCCATGGCTCTGGTGTGCGGCATTCCGAGATCTGGCCCGTGTGTCTCCATCCTGTCCGCCAGATGGAAGTACCGTGCTCTAAGGGTTATCGGCAGGGCCGCAATCTCAGCCATTACATCCGCACTGTAGTATTCGATCTCAAATTGCATGCTAAAACATTAACAAATAAGTTAACGCCCGTCAACAGCAAGGCCGCCATGCAATTCAAGGTCACCTATATCGAGGCGTTCAACCGCATGGAAGAAGAGCTGGTCAAGGCCAGTGGTTATCGCCAGCCCATGGAACGGTGCCCTTATCACCAGGGAGCTGTTCAACAAAGGGAGCGGGAGAGAACTCATGCATAGCGCAGCACAGGACATAGCGGCCCGTTACGGGCTGCGGAAGAGCGGCAGCCGGCATGTCGGGCCGTGTCCCAAGTGCGGCGGCTCCAAGGATTCGGATAAGTTCGTGCTGTTCTCCGATGGCGGATTCCGCTGCTTTGCCTGCGGCTTCAAGGGCGATCGCATCAAGTGGCTGCGGGAAATGGAAAGCATGAGCTGCCGCGAGGCCCACGATGCCGAGGGCAAGGATTGTTCCCCTTCCTGCCCGAACTACGGCCCCTGCCGCAACGGCGAGCCGGTTCGCCGACAACCGAGATCGGTACAGCCACGGTGGGACGGAAACCCCGAGGTGCTTCCCGGGGTGACGGTCAGCGAACCGGGTGTCACATGGCGCACCTGGGCGGATCGACTGTTGAAAAAGGCGCAACAGGCGCTGGCCCGGGAGTCGGAGGAGATCCGGTGGCTGGAAAGTCGAGGCATCGGTCCCGTCCTGATCGACCGATACCGCCTGGGATGGCTGACGCACGATCTGCGGGTGGACCGAGGCGAATTGGGCCTGCCGGTGGAAGAGGAAAGAAAACGGTTGTGGGTGCCCGGCGGCCTGGTGATCCCGATCTTCGATTCGAACGACGGTATACACCGGCTGCGGATCCGCAGGCCACCGGCGGCCAGGGAAAAATTTCTGCCCGACCGCAAGTATGTCTGGATCAAAGGCAGCGGCAACCTGCCCTTAGTGTTGCGGCCATCAGGCTCCCTTCGGGGGGCGGTGATCGTCGAGGCCGAACTGGATGCCATGGCCGTGGCCGCTGCCCATGAGGACGTGCTGGTGGTGGCCCTGGGCACGGTGGCCGGCGGGATCGATGTCGGCCTGCAGGCCATGCTCGAGGAATGCCCGGTGATCCTCGTGGCCCTGGACGCCGATCCGGCCAGGGAAGGCAAACCGGGGGCGGGGCCGGCCTCGGTCAAGCGGTGGCGGCAGAGTTTCCGGCAGGCGCGGTTCTGGCCGATGCCCGCCGGCAAGGATCCCGGTGATTTCGTCCGCGATCATGGCGGCGACCTGCACCAATGGGTGGAGTCCGGCTTGCCGCCGGCACTGCCGGGTCCCGCTTCCGCGCCCCAGGACAGTTTTTCTTCTCCTGAGCGACGCTCGTCGGGGGAAGGGGGGAAAGATTTATTTTTCGATGTCGTGCCGGCCCTGGACGATATCGAGGTCTTCGCCGATCTGCTGCGCGCCGAGTCCGGGGCGGTATGGTACGGAAGCGGGCCGTGCGGCGAGTTGGTGGTGCGGTTCCGGCGCGAAGCCGAAAATCTCGAGGCTTTTGTGCAACGAGGTCGGATCACCCGGATCATGTACGGCGGCGGTGCGGTGGCGGAGCTTTTGGAGCGGCTTCCGCGCGGTCGATACATTGGCGCTGACGCGCTTCTACAACTGCAAAACGAGGTTACCGATGCAGCATAACATGGACAAAATCAAGAAATCCTGCCGGGACAAGAAGCGGTATGCCAGCCGGAATGCGGCAAACCGTCGAGCCATCGAACTCAACCGCAAGGGCGTCCGGATCAAGCCCTATCAATGCCCCGCCTGCGGCGGATGGCACATGACGCACCGCTCACCGGCGGCGGTGCTCAATGAAGCTTTTATCGAAGCCGGTATGGGGCCGGTATATCTTTGATTTCGGGAGGGACAACAATGGAAAAGGCAATCGGAATCGTCGGCCAGGGTATCGATGAACGGGAGGCACAAGAAAAGAAAACTGCTGAGGCAGAACGGTATTGGACACTCCTGCTCGAAATCGGCGAGGTCCTCGATTCCTGTTTCGACGCGGCATGCGACGTGGCCCGGGTGCCAGCGATGGCGCGCGAAACGATCGCCAGCCTGCGCGACGACACCGCGCGGTCTCGACAACAGGCGGAACGACTCGCGGGAGAAAACACGGTGCTGGCGAATCGGGTGTCCGAACTGGAACAACGCCTCGAGGGCATAGAGGAATGGGAAAAAATACCCGCATTCCAGGGGCTGGTGAAAAGCGTTTATGGGAGCGACCTGGTCCGAGACCAACTGGCGGATTTCGCGCTCAAGGTGCTCCAGGGCCAGGTAGGGATTGTCCACCGGGATGCCTAAAACATTACCTATGGAAACCAATCACCAGCCACTGCAAAATCTGGCCTCGATTCAGCCCCTTTGTGCCGATTGTGGCAATTCTTTTCCGCAGGGTCCGGAACAGTCGAGCCTGTGCCCGAAATGCGATGCCAGGATGCAGGCCTCCGGCAACAAATGGCAGGAGCAATCGGGAGAAAAGCGATGATCAGGTCAATCTTCGTTCTCCCCAGACGTGGCTTGATCGGCGGCCGTCCAGTGGGGGCCGATTACATGACCACCATTCATGACCGGGCCAGAAGATTGGATCGGGCCTGCCGGGAACGTGGTGCCCGGCTCGCCAACGATGATGAACGGCAGATGACATTGCCCTTCCCGGAAGGGACAGCAACGCTCATCAAGAAGCAAAGCGTAACTCTCGGGACAAAAAAATGAAAATCGAGCAGTTGAGTCCATTGGAAATCAACGGATATACGGCGAATGCGCGAACGCATGGCATAGACCAGGTGGCGCAGATTGCCGCATCCATCCGAGAGTTCGGGTTTAACCAGCCGATTTTAATCGATGAAACATCAACGATAATCGCCGGACATGGCCGGCTTGCCGCTGCGGATATTCTAGGGCTATCGTCCGTTCCATGCATTCGACTGTCTCACCTGAACGAGAATCAACGACGGGCATATATCATCGCCGACAACAAGATTGCCGAAAATGCAGGTTGGAACAAGAGCCTGCTCCAGTCTGAATTGGCGGAACTTGCAGGCTTGATCGACGTGAGCTTGCTTGGATTCTCTGAGCAAGAACTGCTTGAGCTGTTGCCGCTTGAACCTTCAGGAGGTTTGACCGACCCGGACGCTGTCCCCCCTGTTCCGGACAATCCTCAAACCATACCTGGTGACATATGGCTTCTCGGTCGGCACCGGCTCATGTGCGGCGATTCGACGAACACTCGGGATTGGATGCGACTGTGTGGCGGAACCGGCGTTCTGCAGTGGTTTTGGACGGATCCGCCTTATAACGTCAATTATGGCGACAAGGCAAAGTCCCTCAACAAGGCCCGGAAAGGGCACCGGAACTGTGACAAGATCCTTAACGACCACATGGCGTCGGATGAATTTTACCGCTTCTTGTCCTCCATGTTTACGGCTGTGCATGAGATGCTGGAGCCTGGCGGCGTCATCTATGTCGCCCACTCGGAAACCGAGCGGGCCAATTTCACCCTGGCTTTTGAGAATGCCGGGTTCAAACTGTCATCAAACATCATCTGGCGCAAAAACCAGCTTGTTCTCGGCCGTTCCGACTATCAGTACATGCATGAGCCGATTTTATACGGATGGAAAACCGGGGCAGGGCACTTTTGGTGCGGTGGCCGGAAGAAAACGACCATGGTCGACTTGGCGAATGATGCCGGTATATCGCGATCCGATTCAGGGAACTACCTGCTGACAATTGGCGATGACGTGATCGAGATCGACAAGGGGGCCGTGGTTGAGGTGACTCCGTCATCGGTGATGTCGGTTGACAAGCCAAAACGCAACGATGTGCATCCAACCATGAAGCCCGTCGGATTGGTCGAACGATGCCTCAAGTGTTCCGCGAAGAATGGGGCCATTGGCGGGGATGCCTTTGGAGGATCGGGAACGACGCTTATTGCTGCGGAACGGTTGGGGCTCTCCTCGCGTGTCATGGAGCTGGCGCCGAATTATTGCGATGTCATCGTGCGCCGGTGGATTGAGCATACGGGTTTGCAAGCGATCAATGAGATTACCGGGAATTCGTTTAAGGTTTGAACGTGGACTTCGCACAGGCACTTGAGAAGGCCGACAAGGACGGAAAGGTACGGTTGATCACCTTCCACAATGCGGTTGTAACCTGCACCAAGGAATACCAAGTGAATCCGACGGCTGTAAAACTGAGCGACCTCAGGGCGGCAGAGGATGCGCTTAATCAGGAAATTGGAAAACAGAGGGGCGATGGAAGAAAAGACGGGATTGGAACCAAGTTCAAAAACCGATCGGTAGCCTGGCGCTGGGCCGAGGATCAACTCAAGGGCAAGGGCGCGGCCCTGTCACAGAGAAAGTTTTACGACGATGGTACCGTAGGCAAATACCTGGTCTATCCCGACAAGAGCGTGTCGCGGTCATCGGTGGCCGAATACCTGTTGCAGGTCCTCGGCGATGCTCCTGTGGTCGACCTTGACCTGGTCGACAGGAAACAGGAAAAGGATCGCCTTGAATTGCGCAAGCTGGAACTTGAGGTTGACCGACTTGCCATAAAAGCCAGGTCGGAAGATCGGGAATGGATGCGAACCGACGATCACTGGGCGCAGCTCATGGCCGGCTACAACCTGATGCGAGGGGCTTTGGAGCACTTTGCCCGGGTATCGGCAACAGAGATAGTGCTCGAGGCGGGTGGAGACTATCACCAGGGACCTATGATCGCGGACAAGGTGGTGGAGCTGGTGATCAACAAGGCCTTTAATGAGTTGGCCGGGATGCGGATAGATTCCGGAGAGTTTGAAGCGGAAGAGGAGAGCGGTGATGAGCGAGAATGATGCAATTTTGGTGGGAGTGGACGAAATCTCCAGATTCATGCGGGTGAGCCCAACCAACCTGCGTCGGCTGCGAAAAAAATATGCCGACATTCCCATCCATCAGGAGAGCCCTACGGCGCAACTATGGGCCGACAAGGAGACTTTGTCCTCCTGGCAGCGGCAGTTGTGCGCCGGAAAGTCGCAGATGATTATCACCCATCAAAACTAGTCAAGCGCCAAGAACAACCAACATCAACCAACCCCCGCCAAGATCAACCAACGTCAACCAACGTCAACAAAGACCGATACCCCATAAAAACACCGTGTAAGATCGGCTCGGAAATCAAGTTCCAGTCGTTCCCACTGCCGCCGGCAGCGTCCTGCTCAACGCCTGGCGACGAGGACCTCAACACGGTGCCCGATGGCCGATCCTGCCCGACAACTGGCGATAGCCGCCCCGGTGTTCAGGCTGTATCCCTGTGCTCCTGCTGGTGTCCGCCGTCGACTTTCCGGCCGGAGCGTCACCTCTGATCGTTGCCCGGTCATCGCCTTTCCCCGTCACCTGCGCAAATTCATCGCCACCCCCGAACGGATCACCGCCCTCGAGTTTGCCGAGCGTTACCGCATCGTCACCGACGGCGCCCATCCTGGCCCGTGGAGGCGTGAACATGCCCCCCACACCGCCAAGATCCTCATCATCTTTGGCAATCCTTGGACGCGCGAGATCTGGTACTGCGGCGTCGACCAGTCCGGGAAAACCATCACCCTCACTAATTGCCTGGCATGGTCAATCGAGCAGTTATCCGGCGATATTTTCTATCTTATGCCATCCGAGGAGACGGCGAAAAATATCGTCGACCAGAAACTGCGGCCGATGCTCGAGCAGTCGCCACATCTGCGCGGCTACCTCAGCCCACGAAAGGATGATACCGCCATTACCCGTATCCGCTTGGCAAATGGCAAGACCGTCCGTCCATCGTGGGCCTCGAGCGCTTTGGCAACGGCCACATGGTCCGCCCAGGCCTATTTTTGCGATGAAGTTGACAAGTTCGCCTTTGCCACCTCGACCAGCAATGGCTCAGGCGGTGAGGGCGGCCAGAGGGGCAAGGAAAAGGACCCCATTACCGCTATCCGACTGCGTGCCCGTACATTTCGAGGCCGTGAAAAAGGTTTTTTCTGCTCCACTCCAGCAGGTCGATTCATCCGCAAAGGTACAGAGGCTTGCCATCAAGTATGGGAATGGCGGTTGTGTTGCCCGCATTGCAATGAACTGATCCGTCCAGAAGGCAAGCACCTTGCCCTTGACGACACCGCCACCGTCGAGCAGATCGAGCACGACGGCGTTGCCCTTGCCTGCCATCGATGCGGTGGATTGATGGATGAGCAGCAGCGCGTCCATGCAATTCGCGGTGGTTGTTGGGTTGCGATCAAGGGCGCTGATCTCGCCAGGCCGGAGCGGGTCGGGTTCATTCACCGCGCCTGGGATTGCCTCGACGTAACCCTCAAGGAAATCGGCGTGGCCTGGCTGAAAAACCTGGTCGGCAAACACACCGATAAAATCGCCTGGGCTAACGGTGTTGAGGCCGATGATTATCAGGTCGAACTGAAGGATCGTGATGAAGATTACATCCTGCGGCTGAAGGACGAAAGCCTGCCCCGACGGGCGGTGCCCAGTGACACCTCCTGCCTGCTACTCCTGGTCGATACCCAGAAATATGGCTTCCGTTATCAGGTGTGGGCCTGCGGCTGGGGCGAGGACATGACCGTCAGCGTGATCGACCGGGGCATGGTGCGTGGATTCGCCAACCTGGTGGACCTGGCCGAGCGGGACTGGCTGGATGCCGCCGGCAATGTGCACAGGATCGCGGCCGGCTGGATCGATTCCGGCGGCGGTACCGATCCCTATCATCCCAAGCACAGCCGAACCCGCGAAGTCTATCTCTTCTGCAAGAAACACCCGCTCTTCTCCCCGATCAAGGGCCGCAGGACTCAGAGCATGCCCTGGAACATCACCCGGCTGGAGTACCTGCCGTCACGATCCGGCAAGAAGGTGCCCATTCCCGGCGGCCTCAATCTCTATACCCTGAACGTGACCATGTACAAGAACGACGTGGCCACCACCCTGGCCATTGAGTCCGGCGATCCGGGCGGATTCCGTTTGCATGCGGAGATCGGCAAGGATTACGCGGCCCAGATGTGCGCCGAGTACCAGGATGATCGGGGATACTGGATCTGTCCGGAAGGTAAGGACAACCACGATTGGGATATCTCGGTCTACGGCATGGCGGCGATCGACATCATGGGTATCCGCGACTGGAAACCCGAACCGGAGGAACCGGAAGCTCGGCTCGAACAATCCGCTCCCAAAAGGAGGCGATGGTAGATGTATTTCGACACGGTTGAGGAATACACCACGGAGATCGCCCTGGTACGGCTGTCGATCCACCGAACCCTGGAGAGCCAGAAATATGGCCGGAGTGGATCCGGCGTGGCCTCGGAAAGCCAGCGGGTCGAGTTGAATACCCTGCGCGACTATCTGCGGGATCTGATCGGCGAGCGTGACCTGCTGCAAGGCTCCACCGATGCGCCTGTGACCAGGGTGTACGCCAAGGCGGGGAGGCGGTTTTGAGATTCGACGGGACGCGGGCACTTGCCACGGTTGAACGGATTATCGACCGCACGGTCGGGGTGCTGATGCCCGGGCTGGAAAGCCGGATGCTGCAAGCCCGCATCCGCAACATGAGCCTGCGCCAGTATGCGGCGGCCAAGGAGTCCCGCCTGCTTGGCGACTGGGTTCCGGTGGGCACGGACATCAACACCCTGATCCGCACCAGTAATCCCACGGTTCGCAACCGGACCCGGCAGCTGGTGGGGGACTTCGCCTACTTTGCCCGCGCCGCCAAAAACCTGGTGGATTTCACGGTGGGGGAGGGCATCGCCTTCCAGAGCCGGGTCACCCGAACCACGGGCAAGGGCGGCAAGGCGGAACTGGATTCCAGGTCCATCGGTCAAATCGAGGATGCGCGCAAATGGTGGATGGACGAATGCGATGCCGCCGGTCGACTGCACTACTTCGAGATGGAGCGGATGTGGCGCCGCCAGGACGTGGTCGATGGCGAGAGCCTGCTGGTGTTCGTCTGGGACAAGCGGCCCGGCCGTTACCTGCCACTGGCCCTGCAGGCCTACGAGGCTGATTGGCTGAGCAGTGAGTTTTCCGTTGCCCAGGGCGACAACCTGGTCGACCAGGGATTGGAATTTGACCGGCGCACCGGCCGGGTGGCGGCGGCCCACTTCCGGGTGCCGGATGGTTTCTCCCCCCTGACCGGCAGTGTCCGCAGCCAGCGGGTGCCTGCCGAACATTTCGTGCACGGCTTTGAGTCGCTGCGGCCCGGCCAGCTGCGCGGCATCAGCCCGTTCACCCCGGCGATTCTCCTGGCGGACGACCTGCAGGAGTTCATCGGCGCCAACATCGATCGGGCCAAGATGGCCAGTAAGTGGCTGGCTTTCGTGGAAACGGCGGATATCGCCCGCTGGCAGCATGGGCGCACCACCAAGGATCCGGAAACCGGCCACCGGCTGACCGTCCTTGAAAACGCGATCATCGATTTCATGAAACCGGGCGACAAGGTCAACGTCAATACTGCGGATGTACCCGGCGAGAGCTTCTCACCATTCGCCAAGTTCATCCTCCAGATGCTGGCGGTGAGCGTGGGCGTTCCCTACGAGATGGTGGCCGGCGACTACGGCGGCCTGAACTACAACACCACGCGCACGGTCCGCAACGATTTTGCCAAGGCCACGCGACCGATCATCCGCCGGCATTGCCGTCAGTTCGGCGTCCAGGTGAACCGGGCCTTCTTCGATGCCCTCTACCTGGCAGGCAAGATCGACATGCCCGGGTATCAAAAAAATCCGCGCCACTGGCAGGAAGGATTGTGGCAGCCGCCTGGAGTCGAGCCGCTCGATCTGCTTCGTGAAAGCCGGGGCCAGATCGATCTGGTGAAAAACCTGCTCTACAGCCCGCAGGAAATCATCATCGGCCGGGGCCGTGATCCGGAAGAGGTGCTCAACGAGATCCAGGAGTTCAAACGAATGGTAGAGGCGCGCGGACTGTCCCTGGAAGAGGTATCCACCGCCCTGCAGTCCAACCCGGCGGCGGTTGCCGGCAATCCAACAGCGGCAAGTAAGCAAGAGGAACAGCAATGAACCTGCACCAGCGCGCAACCTTGCGCTCGTTCTATCCGGGAATGTCCGACCTTGCCCGAGGCCTGCCCAGGGTTATGCGGGCAGGATACACCACCAGGGCTGTTTCCCTGGGGTCGGCTCAAGATCCGGACAATATCAGGTGGATCCTGGCCACCGAGCAACCGGCGCTGGTCTATGACTGGCAGCTCGACCGCGTGGTGAACGAGGTGCTGCTCATGGATGGTGTCGTTTATCCGCACAACCAGCAGGTACCCTTGCTTGATTGCCACAACCGTTGGACATGCGACGATCAGTTCGGGTCCGTTTCCGGATTCAAGGCGGACATGGCCGGAGAGTTCAGGGCCATCAGCGGCTTGGTGCGGTTTGCTGCTGACGAGCGCTCGCAGCGCACCCGGCAAAAGGTTTTGGACGGGCACCTCACCGACGGTTCCGCTGGGTATCGGGTACTGGCGTCCATCTGGATCCCCGATGAAGTCGAGGCCACCGTGCTGGGGAGAACATTTAGAGGGCCGCTCAAGGTTTCGACCGAGTGGGCCTTACGCGAGTTCACGTTAACGCCAATAGGCGCGGATAGCTTGTCCAAGTACATGGGCGCGGCTGGCCAATTGGCATAAGAGCGGCCCATAGCCGCATGATAGGGCAATAGCCCATAACGGGAGAGGTAAAAATGAATCCCAAACTGAGAGCATTACTTTTGGCCAATGGTCTCCGCGCCGATGCCACCGAGGACCAGGCGTGGGCGTTCTGGGCCGATCTGCAGACACGCGGACTACAGTTCGAAGGCCCGGAACGGATTGAAATCGATGGGCAGCGCTCCGAACCTGCTGCCCCGGCAACTCCGCAGGCGGCACAAGGGCCAGCACCGTCCCCTGCCCCATTGCCGGCGCCGGCGAGTACCCGCGCCGATGACGGCTTCGCCCGGGCACTGGAGATCATGGAATTGTGCAACCGGCACGGCATCGAGGGCGAACAGCGCCAAGCTCTGCTCAAGCCCGAGGTGACCCTGGACCAGGCCCGCTCCATCGTGCTGGACACACTGACCCAACGCACTGCGGTGCATCATCCCGGTTTTGCTCCGGCGCCCCAGGTTGTGGTCGATGAGCGCGACAAGTTCCGGGCCGCCGCCTGCACCGGCCTGTTCCTGCGGTGCGGCCTGCCGCTTGAGGGCGAACGCGGATTGACCGTCGCCCTGGAGGGCTGTGGCTGGAAGGTGGACCGGGCGCGTGACGTGGGCCGGGATTTCATCGGTTATTCCCTGCGGGAGATTGCCCGCGAATGCCTGCGCAAGGCCGGGCAGTCGGATGGTGGCGATCCCATGGAGATGATCGGCCGGGCCATGACCGTGAGCGACCTGCCCGTCCTGATGAGCAACGTGGCCAACAAAGCCCTGTTCGAGGGGTATGCCGCCACCGACGAGACCTGGGAGATCTGGGCGGATGGCACCGGATCGGTTCCGGACTTCAAGCAGAATACCCTGGCCATGGTCTCGGAATTCGACGATCTGGACCAGATCAAGAACGACACCGGCTACAAATACGGGGATCGGGGCGATGCCAAGGAGGTGTATCAGATCGGCACTTTCGGCAAGCTCGCGGCGATCACCCGCACCACGATCATCAATGATGACCTCATGGCCATGGCCGACATGTACATGAGCATGGGCGAGGCCGCCAGCCGCAAGATCGGCGACTGCGCCTATGGCGTGCTCATCGCCAATGCCGCCATGCGCGACGGCAAGGCCTTGTTCCATGCCGACCACAAGAACCTCGGCACTCCGGGAGCGCTCGGTGAGGTCACAATCGCCGAGGCCATCAAACTGGCCGGGCTACAAAAAGGGCTCAAGAGCAAGCAGGCGCTGAACATCTCCCTGCAATACTTCATCGGCCCCAAGTCCATCGAGGGTTCGTCCGAGATCTTCTTCGCCTCGAATCAGTTTTCTTCAGACGACAAGGGCAGCACCCGCACCAACATCTACGGCGGCACCCGTTTCCAGCGGGCCTACGACGCCCGGCTCGATGAGGCCAGCCCGACCACTTATTACTTTGCCGGTCCCAAGCGGAAAACCGTGCGCCTCTTCTTCCTCAACGGCAACCGTACACCCTGGCTGGAGGCCAAGACCGGTTGGACCACCGATGGGGTCGAGTACAAGGTCCGTATCGATGTGTGCGGTAAGGCCGTTGATTGGAAGTCCATGGTCAAGAACGCCGGAGGCTGATCCGGATAACAACATGGGTGCGGTCTCCGCCGTGCCCGCAATGGAGAACAGTTATGGAACGTAGAGGACTCGAGCCCGCCAAGCGGCTGGCCTATTTTGAATACGACTTCGCCGTCGATGGCGGCACGATCGGGGATATTACCCTGCGCGGTGACAGCCTCCCCGAGGGGGCGGTGATCACCGGGGGAATGGTGCATGTCAAGACGACCTGCACCGGCGGTGCCTCGGCCTCGATTTCCCTGAAAGTGGAAAGCGCGGCCGATGTAATGGCGGCGACCACCATGGCCGGCATGGTCACCAATGCCCTGTTGGACGTGGAACCCGATGGGACGGCAGCCCATGCGGTGCGGACCACGGAAAACGGTAGGCAGGTGGTGGCCACCATCGCCACGGCCGCCCTGACCGCCGGCAAGTTCATCGTGGCCCTGGAATACCTGTAACCCATGATCGATACCGACGAGACCCTGAGGTTTACCCTGGAGGATTTCGGAGTGGAGGCACTGGTCAATGGCGGGCCGAAGTCCATCGTGGTGGATCCCTATCTGGACGGTTCGACCGAGTTCAACGGGGAAACCGTCGACCATTCCGGGCCGTTCGCCATTGCCTCCAGAGCCGATGTCGATGGTTTGGCCGCCGGCGACCACGGTGTCACGCTGACAATCAACGGGACCGACTACACCCTCCTGGCCATCGATCCGGATGGTCAGGGAGGGGCGGTGCTGAGTTTGGAGGAACAGCCATGATGCGTGCCGATATCGTCAATTCTATCAAGGGATTGCTTGAGGCAACCGGTGTCTTTTCTTCTGTCTGCGGCATTGGAAGCGAAAAGCCGGGATACCCTTTGGTCAGGGTCTGGGCCAACGGTTGCCCGCAAACCAACATCGAGAACAGCCCCCGGGCGATGATTGACCTGCGGGTGGCGGTGCAAATCGAGACGCATCCGGTGTTGGACTCAAATGGAAACAGCGACGAAGCCGGTCTCTACGACTTGGTGGATAGCGCATTCAAGGCGCTGCACAATATGAAGTTGCCCGGTAAGGGGTCACTGCCCCTCATTGTGTTCGATCATCCGGGATTGAGCACCTACGAACAATCCAAGCCTTTGGTTTACCTGATACAGGTTTCTGTCCGGGTGGTTCCAGAGGCGTTTTCAACGATTTGATCAAGGCAGATTGCCTGGAGGTAACCTATGGAACGCACACAACAAGGCATAATCCTTGGCGGGGATCTGTACTTCGACTTTATGACCGCCGCCGGCGTCTCGACCGGCTTCGAGCTGGTCGGCAACGCCACCAAGCTGGTCCCCAAGGTCGAGACCGAGACCATCGACGCCAAGCTCAACGGCAAGCTCACCCTGGGGCAGACCGGTAAATCCTACACCAAGATCTCGGATGCCACGATCTCCTTCTCGATGAACATCTACGATCCCAAGATCGTGGCTGCCTACTTCATGGGCTCGGCGGTGGATATCACGGCGGCCTCCGGAGCCTACACGGCGACGATCACCGGCATCCTCGACAAGTGGGTTGATCTCGGCCACCTCGACCTGACCACTTGTGTGGTTAAGGATGCGACCGACACCACCACCTACGTTGCCGGCACCGATTACGAGGTCAACACCGGCCTGGGCATGATCAAGGTGATCAGCGCGGCCATTGATGGCGACGAACTGCACATCAGCGGCAACAAGGCGGCCCAGTCCGGGATCAAGATCACCGGCGCCACCTCGCCGATCATCAATGTCGGCCTCTACCTCGACGGCAAGAACTATGTCGAGGGGACCGAGGTCAAACTGCGGGTCTGGCAGGCCCAGATCAGGGCTGAGGGGGATTTCGACCTACTCGCCCAGGGCGGCTTCCCCGAGCTGTCCTTTTCCGGCAAGATGCTGACCCCGGCCGGCAAGACGTACCCGTTCGAGTTGCGGTGATTTTGTCGATCAAAAATAGCCGTCGATGAGACGCAAGCTGATTTGTGTCTCACCGATGCATCACAATGAGGAGCACCGATGCAAAAAGTAAAAGTTATCGAGATCGGACCAGAGTCGCATCGCAAGTCGTTCACCCTCAAGGAGCTGAACACCAGGGTGGTGTGGGATCTGCTGAACAATGAGCAAGGCAAAGGGTCCGCCCTCTTTGTCGACCGTTTCCGGCACCTGATGGGCCTGGCCTGCCCGGAACTGACCCAGGAGGTATTACTCGATCTCTACCCATCGGAGATTGAGGAGCTGTGGCAAGGATTCGAGGAGGTGAACGCCGCTTTTTTGGGGTGGGTGCGCCGGATCGGCCTGGATCGGGCGCTGATCGACGCGGTGGCCGAGGTCGTGAAGACCTCGATCGGGCAATTTGCCGCCTTATTACCACCGGGCACGGTCCAATAGTGTGGGAGTATGGGTTCGGGTTTTTCCTGACCGCTCTCAAGGCGATGGGTGAGGTCACGGCATGAGCAGCTTGAAGAAAGCGATCACTCCTCGGGCGGCGATCATCGCCAGCGGTACCCCGAACACGACCGCAAACACCAGCAATTTGCTGGGTTGTAACGCGTCCAGGCCAAAATAGGCAAGCGGCCCGGCAAGTACGATCAGGAGCAGGATACAAAGGTCACGGCTCATGGCGAATCGCAGCAAAATAGAGGTTGTCCTTTCGGCGATCACTCAAGGGTTTGAGAGTAGATTACGCTCAGCCACCACCGCTGTCAAGGGGTTGGGCGATTCGGCCATGCAGGCGGAGCGCGGCGGGTTGTCTGCCGCAAGGCGCGGGGTGCTGTCCATCTCCAACCAGTTGGAGAACCTGCGTAATGCCGCTGTCGCCGCCTTCTCGGTCAATGCGGTGCGGGGGTACGCCGCCCAGTTCGTGTCTACCGCCGACGCCATGCGTAACATGGATCAGCGGCTCTTGCTCACCGCCAAGAACACCAATGACTATGCGGCGGCACAGAAAACCGTGGCCGATGTGGCCGCCGCCTCACACCAGGGGCTGGCAGAGGTTTCCACCCTCTACACCAGAATGGCGCTGGCAACCGCCAACCTCAACGTCAGTCAGCAAGAACTGGCCGAGGTGACCCGTACCGTTGCCTTGGCAACTGCTCTCTCCGGGTCGTCGGCCAGCGAGGCCAGCGCCGGGTTGCAGCAATTTGCCCAGGCCATGGCCTCGAACCGTTTGGGCGGTGACGAGTTGCGCTCGGTCCTGGAAAACATGCCCCTGCTTACCAAGGTCTTCGTTGACGCCGCCGGCGGATCCATTGCCACGCTGCGCGAAATGGCGGAAAAGGGCGAGTTGACAACCCAATGGATGATCGACGCCATCAAGGCGGCCAAGGAGACCATTGAGGCCCAGGCAGCAGCTATTCCGCTGACCGTGGGCCGGGCCATGACCGATCTGCGCAACGAGGCTTCAAAATATGTCACCTCGGTCGATCAGACCACCGGCGCCACCGATACGCTGGCCGTCTCTATCCAGTGGCTCGGGCAGAACCTCGACATGGTGGCCAAGGGTGGGGCCATGGCTTTGGCCATTGCGCTTTCGATTCTGGCAGGGAGAGGCTTGGCCGCTGCTGCCGCTGGTGTCGGCAGTTTTGTTGGACGGCTTGGAGCATTGAGCATTGCCGCGACCGCCAGCGGCACCGCCGTGTCTTCCGCTGCTGCATATATGAGCGGATCGTATACCGCCGCGACGACCACCGCCGCAGCTGCTACCGCATCCCGCCTGATGCCCGCCCTGCTTGGTCTTGTCAATCCGATCACGGCCATCACCACCGTGCTCGGCATCGGTGCTGCCGCCTGGGCCTTATGGGCCGAGAAGGCCAACGACGCGGTTGGTGATGCCGAGAAGCGCCTGGCGGAGATCAAGCGCATCAATCAGATGCTCAAGGAGCAATCCGATCCGGGTATCAAGCTGCAAGAAGCCTCGGCCCGAATCATCCAGAGCAAGGCTGAGGTTGCCAAGCTGGAGCAGGAGTTGCGCGAGGTGTATTCCGGCGAGGGCATTGGCGATCTGAACGCCGACATTAAGCTAGCCGAGGCCAAGCTGGAACGGTCCAAGAAAACGCTTGCCCTCCATGAGCAGGAATACGAGGCCGTTCAGGAGAATATCAAGATTTCCGCCGAGCAGCGCGGGGCCAAGGAAATCGCGGTGGAGTTGTCGGTCACCGACGAGATCAAGAAGCAAAACGAAGAGCGCCGCAAGATCACCGCATCACAGTTGGAAAACGACCTGGCCGAGATTGAACAAAAACGGCAGGCCGAACTGAAGGCCAGCGAATCGCGTTTTCAAGGTGAGGATCGGGTGCGGGTACAGCAGGCCATCAACGCCCGTTTCGATACCGCCGCCGCCCAGGCCAAAAAGGAAGCGGCCGAAGCCGAATCAAAGAAAGCGGATGCCGCTGCCCGCAAGGCCGAGGCCGAGGCCAAACGCCGCGAGCGGGAGATGCTGAAAGAGGAGAGGCTCCAAGGCAAGATCGATATCGAGAAGCTGCGTGCCCAGAGCGAGGCCAACATCCTGGCGCTCGAAGAGCAAAAGATTGCCGCTGAAAACAGCGGGTCCGAATTGGAGCGCGCGGAAAAGCTGTTGAAGATCAACGAGAAGATCCATCAGGAAAAGCTGGATTTGCTCGAAGCTGAAAAGAAGCGGATCAGCGAGGACCCGAGCAAGAGCGAGGCCGATGTCATCCGGGCAGAGTCCGCGATCCTCAAGGAGAAGATAGCCGGAATTCAGCAGAAACACCGCGACCTGGCCGATATCGCCCAGGCCAGCCTGACAGAGGTCGAAGAGGCATGGCGGAGCGGGACCGCCTCGGTGAATCAGTATATCGCCGCCCTCGAAGCCGCGAACAAGGCCGGAGTGCTGACCGACAAGCAGCTAAAAGAGAAAAAGATCGGCGCAGGTGACAACATGTGGGCCGCCTTTGGGCAAGGCATCTCCAATGCTCGAGCACGCATGCAGTCCGATGGCGAGATGATGATCTATATCGGCGAGAACATCGGAAACCAAATCTCCGATGGCCTAGTCTCTGCCTGGGACAGTTTCATCACCAGATCGAAATCCGCCAAGGAGGCTCTGGTCGATTTCGCACGCTCCACCATCTCCTGGCTCTCCCAGGTGATCCTCAAGCAAATGCTCATGAGCGCCCTGATGGGCGCGCCCGGAACCACCGGAGGCGGCCTGTTCGGCATGCTCGGCCTTGCTGACGGTGGCGCGGTGCAGGCCCTGGCCAGCGGCGGCTCGGTCGCGGGCAGGAGCCCGTCCAAGACCGCCGACAATATCCCCATCTGGGCCACGGCCGGCGAGTTTATGCAGCCGGTGCGCGCGGTCGATTACTACGGCCTAGCCTTCATGGAGCGCATCCGCCAGCTCCAGTTTCCACGTCACATCGCCCACGCCCTGGCCGGCGGCACCATCCCGTCTATCCCCTCGGGCTTTCGCCTCGCCCAGGGTGGTGCGGTTCCCGGTCAAGCTCCTGCTACCACGGTCAAGGCCGGCGACACCAGGCTGCGGGTCATCAACGTGCTCGACCGCAACATGGTGGGCGACTACTTGCGGACCGCCGACGGCGAGACCGCCATCATCAACATGATCCGCCGCAACGGCTCCACCGTCAACACTATCCTCGGAAGGTAGACCATGGCCTACACCAGCGGCACCGCCGCCAACTACAAAGACCTCCTCGCCATCCTGGCCACCTTCGCCGCCGCCAATGGGTGGTCGATCCTGGAGCAGAGTGCCACCAGGGTCTATTTCAAGGGAACCGGCCTGGCGGGCCTTGATGAAATCTACTGTGGCATTGAAACATACGAGGTCCCGGCCAGTGGTATCTACAACTGGGAACTGATGGGATCATGGGGGTGGCGCTCGGGAAGAAACCTGGAAGCGCATCCCAGGTCAAGCGGGGACGACAAGGTTTTCTTGTATCTGTGGAACTCGTCCATTCCGTACCGGATGGTCGCCACGCCACGGAGAATCATCATGGTGGCCAAGGTCAGCACGGTCTACCAGTTCCTGCATTTGGGATTGATCAACCCGATAGGCACGGATGCCCAGTATCCCTATCCTCTTTTGATCGGCGGATGCGGGTACAGCAAGAACCAGAATTACACGATGACGGGCGCTTCTAACGCGGCCTTCTGGGGCAACCAGGGGCAGGCGGCCATGCTGTCTTTTCCAGGTGGGTATTGGGGATACAGCTTCAATATCGGCAGCGCCGGCCAGCAATCCTTCAGGGTGTTGTCGTTCCACGAAGGGTACAACACCAATATCTATCCGGCTCTTGACGGGTCATACATGCTGGAGCCTTTCTACCTGGTCGACTACAACCGATCAAGCATCTACGGCAACATCGATGGACTGTATCGTCTTTCCGGATACAACAACACTCCGGAGAATATCGTCACTGTTTCCGGCGTCAATTACATGGTTTTCCCCGATGTGTACCGCCTGACCGTGGATGCCTTCTGCGCCTTGAGGATGAATTGATGGCTCTCTATCAAAATACCACCTTTGCAACGACCAATCAGCTTGTCACCGACATCAAGAATTTCCTGTCCACAAACGGATGGACGATTGACCTGGATACAACCTATGGCAGTTACAACCGGATCCATATTCACAAGGGTGGAAACCATTTTGAAATATATGGAACCTCGACAGCAGCCATCACCATGTATGCCTGTACCGGCTACAACTCGGGCAGCGCCCCGAATGCGCAGCCGGGTGTCAGCTATCAAAAAAACTTTGGCTATTTGGCTACCGGCTCTCTCGTCTGCCTGGTGAGCTGCGGCAACTCCGCCTATTTTGGGGCCACGTATAACGGCCCGACCGGGACGTGGATGTGGGCGATGATTGGGACTGTCGAGACCAAGTTCGGGGCATGGAACGGCGGGCAGTTGGCTGTAGGAATTGCGGGCACCACCTGTTTTGGCACGAACATAGGCAACAGCTCCGGCGGATGCGGGCAGGTGTGGATTGAGGGCGCATGGAGTCACACGCCCTCAACCAGCCTTGTTGTCAATGGGATCTATGCCTTGTGGTCGAGTGCCGTCTCCTTGACTTCAAAAGGCCCGAATGACTTCAATGCGGCGATTGTCCCGTTCCCCATTGTTCTTTTCCGGATTAACGCCTCCACCACCTCGTTTTACCATCCATTAGGCTACTTGCCCGGAATCTATAATGTCAGAGCCGGCGACCTGTACTCTATCGGCGATATCATTGTCACCGGCGCCGACCAATACCTGTTGATGCCGGCAAACGCCGCAGGGCTCAACCAAGGCAACGGATACGACTTCCTCTTCAAGCTGTCTGCATAGGAGAACATCATGGCATTGCAATCAGTGGCCTATGGCTCGCAGGCGGCCACCATTTCCACCGAGCACTCATTGACCCAACAAACCGGAATCGGCATCTACGTTTTGCTGGTCGATACATCGGCCATGCAGTCCGGCGATACCGTGGCGCTCAAGATCAAGACCAAGCGGCACACCGGCGACAGTTCGGTCTTGGCCTACACCTTCACCTTCACCGGGGTACAGACCGAGCCCAACAAATACAGCGTGCCGGTGCCGATCGACACCGAGATTATCTGCACTCTCGCCCAGACCGCCGGCACGGGCCGGACCTTCCCCTGGAAGTTGTTGAGAGCGTAAGCGATGACCAACGAGGAAATCCTCAAGCATTCGCTCCTGATCACGCAGGGGATCGTCTACGGCGATACCGTCCCGGTCATGCCGTATTACGACTTCCCTGAGAAATCGAGCAACATCGACCAATGGGGAAGCCCGGTTTGGCGGCTGAGTGGATTTCCGAAAGCCGTCACCGCGCAAGCCAACCATGCGGGGACGATGACCGATTGTGGCCCGGTGCAGTTTATCACCTGGGCGGGTTCGGCCAAGGTAGGCATCACCGGGTCGGAATGGTGGGAGCAGTGCATGACTCTTTTCATGAGGCATGTCTGACATGGCTTCGGGAACCATCGTCGCCCCTTTGATCCAAGGCCTTTCCGGTTTGTCCGGCAGAACGGTCAACTATGCTGCCCAGGGGTTTGTGCTCGGACTGCCACCGCAGCGCGATGTCGGCTACGTCACCGATCATGCCTATGTAACCATCTATTTGTGGAACGGTACGGTTGATGATGCGGTGTTGATCTCGGTGAGCGGCGACGCCGAGGCTGAAGGGATCACCTGGGATGTCGCCACACCTGTGGTCGTTGTGGCCAAGGGATCGCAACGGGTCGTCCTTGACGTTTCCATCGACGGCCCCCTGGTCATTGATGCCCTGGTCACGTTCGTCTCATCCTGCAACACCATCGTGCTCCATCTCACTGGCACCCGTGCTCCGCATCTCTCCGGCGATGTCGGCTACCTGTTCGTGCCGCACAACTGGGAGGAGGGGTTGCACGAGTCGCTGGCCTGGAAGACGGAGGTGCTGATCGCCCACGACCGCACCGAGCAGCGCATCCAGTTGCGCACCCATCCGCGAAGAAATTGGGACCTGCGGCTGCTTGTTTCCGGTGCCATGCGGCGCAAACTCGACACTTGGCTCGGCCTGCGCAAGACCCGCTATCTCTTTGCCCCGGTGTGGCGGGACGTGTCTTGGTTGGAGACAGGCATTAATGCCGGCGAGACCACCATTGCCATCAAGCCGGAGTTTCTTGACTATGCCGTTGGCCGGTGGGTGGCGGTGTTTGATGGGGAGGACCATTTCGAGATTCGCACCGTGACCGGCATCGGGGCGAACTTCATTGCGATTGATTCGGGGTTCGAGCAGGACTGGCCAGCCGGTAGCCTGGTGGCGCCCTGCCGTTACGGCCTGGCCCTGGAGCAGCGGCGGGTTACACGGTTCACGGAAGAGGTGGCCGACTGGCGGATCCGGTTCGAGGCCCAGGGCGAAACCCTGATGCCCGAGGTCGAGAGCCCGGAGTTGTACCGGGAACTGCCCGTCTGCCCCTTTGTGCCGGACTGGGATGGCGGGGAGGAGGGCCGGGACAACAAATGGGTGCGGCTCGACAACGACACCGGGGTGATCGAGTATGACATCCAATCCATCGAGCCAGTGTTGACCCGCGAGGTTTCCTTCCTCCTGATCGGCCGGGACCGGATCGACCTCTTCCTCCGCTTCCTGTTCGGCCGTGCCGGGCGCAAAGTTCCGTTCTGGCTGGCGGGCGCCGACCGGGGCTTTGAGCTGGCCGCGCCGGCTGCTGCGGGTGACACCACCCTGACCATTGATCCCATCGACTACGAGTATGCCCTCTCTGGCAGCCCGGCCCGGTCGCATATCGAGTTGGCAACGATCGATGGCGCGAGGATTCGGCGGATGATCGTCGGCGTCGAGACCCTGCCCAGTGGCCACGAGAAGCTGACCCTGGACAGCGGGTTGCCGGTCGCTGTCGCCTCCACCTCGCTCAACCGCTGCGCCTGGCTGGAGCTGTGCCGGCTGGATGCCGATGCGATCGATCTCCATTGGGTGGGTTGGGACTGCCTGGAGGTCAAGTTGCCGGTGGTGGCCTTGCCATGAGTTATACCGCGCGCGAACAGTCCGGGTACGACGGTCATCCGCTGCTGCTGTTCCGGTTCAGCCTGGGCGAGTCCCAATGGCTCTACACTTCGGCCGACCATGTGGTGGCCATGGGCGAGGATGAATATCAACCGATCTACATCAAGGGCGGCCGGATCGTGCGCTGCGGCGATGCCCGCAAGTCGACCCTGGAAATCGAGGTGGCGGCCCAGAACCCGGTGGCCCTGGTCTTTTTGCCCGGCTGGATCGGCGGGCTCATGCTGGTGACCGTCTATCGCCACCACTACGAGGACGCGGACTTCTCGGTCCAATGGAAAGGAAGGGTGGTGAGCTGCAAATGGGCCGGATCCGTGGCCACGCTCTCCTGCGATTCCGCTTTCACCTTGTTCCGCCGGGCCGGATTGCGCCGGAATTACCAGCCGGGTTGCCCCCATGTGCTCTTCGGGCCGGGCTGCACGGTCAATGCCGACCTGCACCGGGTCGCGGCCACAGTCACGGCGGTCTCCGGCAATGCGCTGACCATCGCCGAGCTGGGCGCCTGGGCGGCGGGGTACTTCACCGGCGGCATGCTCAGGTTCGGCAGCGATTACCGGATGATCACCGGGCATGTCGGCAACGCCATCACCACCCTCGATGCTGTCCCCAATTTGGTCGAAGGCTCGGCGGTGGAGCTGTGGCCGGGCTGTGCCAGGGATATGGCTACCTGCCACGACAAGTTCAACAACCTGGACAATTTCGGCGGCCTGCCGTTCTTGCCCAGGAAGAATCCCTTTTCCGGCGACGCCCTGGTGTAGGAGGAGATTGAAAAAATGTGGCAACTGGTGGTCTGGATCGGTCTGCAGATTATTTCTTCCCTGCTGTTTCGGCCCAAGGGGGCATCGCAAACAACGGTGACGCCGGGCGAGGTGGAGGGGGCCACGGTCGACGCTTCTTCCCCGGTTCCGGTGCTGTTCGGCACCCGGTTGATGGCCACGCCCAACTGTGTCTGGTATGGCGATGTCGGCACCACCGCCATCGTCAAGTGCGGAGGCGGCAAGAAATGAGGGTGACGGTGACCATCCAGCATCTACGGGCCTTGGGCTACTGTAACCGGGGCCTGCGCAAGTGGTTTGCCGAACGGGGTATCGGTTGGCCCGAGTTCCTGGAAGAGGGTGTGGATGCCGGTTATCTCCGGGCCACCGGTGACGCCATGGCGATCGCGGCCGCCGATCTGGCGGAAGCCGAGGCACTGCTGGCAGCACGAGCAGGCGCTGTCAAGCGCGGAGGTTGCGTCTGATGGGCGGAGGTGGTGAACAATGCTCGACCGTCGGCTACCGCTACTTTGCTGGCCTGCACCTGATCTTCTGCCATGCCGTCGACCGGCTGCTCCGGATCAGGGTGGGGGAGAAGGTGGCCTGGAGCGGGTTGATCACCGGCAACACCTCGGTATACATCGACCAGCCCAACCTGTTCGGCGGCGAGGATCGGGAAGGCGGGGTGCGGGGCACGGTGGACATTTGTTTCGGCGGTCCCGCCCAGGGCCGCAACAGCTATCTGCAGTCCTTGCTCGGTGCCAACATCCCGGCCTATCGCGGCCTGTTCGGCCTGGTGGCCAGGAAATGCATGCTGGCGGCCAACAATCCCTACATCAAGGAATGGTCCATCCTGGCTCAGCGCACCGTCATCGGCTGGCGGGACGACCTAGCCGGGATCACCGCGCCGGACGGGTTTGTGGACATGAACCCGGCCCACATCATCCTTGAGACCCTGACCAACACCACCTGGGGCGGGTTGGGCTATCCCCTGACCGACATTGACCTGGCCAGCTTCCAGACCGCTGCCAACCTACTGGCGGCCGAACAGTTCGGGCTCAGCCTGATCTGGGCGCGGAACACCAGTGTCGAGGATTTTCTCCAGCTCATCCTGGACCATATCGATGGGGCGCTGTTCTTCTCCCATGCCACCGGCCTGTTGACCTTGAAGCTGATCCGCAACGACTACAACGTCGGCGCCATTCCGGCATTGAACGAGAGCAACATCATGGAGCTGGTCGACTTCACCGCCCCCAACGATACCGAGGTGGTCAACCAGGTGGTGGTCAACTATGTCGATCGCGACAACCAGCCCGGCGCGGTGACCGTGCAGGATATAGCCGGCATCGCCAGGATGAACGGCCAGGTCAACGTCAGGACGCTCGATTTTGTCGGCATCTCCAACAGCACCCTCGCATCAAGGGTGGCTTCGCGGGAGTTGCAGCAACTCGCCATGCCGATCGCAAGCGTCACCCTGGTGATCAACCGCATCCACTCCGCCCTGGAGCCGGGCGACTGCTTTGCCTTCAATTGGGGGCCGTTGGGTGTGGCCAACATGGTCATGCGGGTCAGCCAGGTGGAGTTCGATGCCCATGCCGACCAGTCCATCCGGATCACCGGGGTGCGCGATGTCTACGGTCTGGGGGCGGTGGCGTTCACCACTCCAGCCGACAGCCTGTGGTCCGCCCCGGAGAGTCAGCCGGCCGATGCGGTCCAGATCCGGCTGGCGGAGATCACCTGGTGGCAGTTCGTCCGCGAGTATGCCGGCGACAGCACTTCCGTCCTGGCCGAACTGGATGACAGCTCGACCCTAGTTACCTGCTGCTGCGGCCGGCCCAGTTCCGATGCCCTCAATTATGAGATGTGGACCCGGAACGTCGGCGCTGCCGAATGGGGCAAGAAGGATGTCGACTCCTTCCCTTTTGTCAGCCCGATCGATGCGGATTTGGTGCCCGAGATCGAGAGCATTATCACCCTGGCCGCGCCGCTCGATCCTGACCTGGTCAAGGTGGGCACCTATGCCTTCCTGGGGGCCGCCGACCAACCCAACGAGATCGTGGCCGTGCTGGCCGTCGGTACCGGGGCCAACACCGTGACCGTGGCCAGGGGAGTGCTCGATACCATTCCCTTGCCGCACGAAGTCGGCGTCGTGATCTGGTTCTGTCAGGGATTTTTCGGCCTGGACAAGGAAGAGCGGGCCGTGGGCGAAAGCGTGGAAGTGCGGATCCTGCCCTCCACCAGTCTGGGCCGGTTGGCGATCGAAGACGCTACGACCACCACCATTGCCTGCGCCGGCCGGATGATGCGGCCGTATCCGCCGGGGAATGTCCGGATCAACGGCAGTCGCTGGCCGGCCAGCATCGGGGCCACCGCTGAACTGGCCGTGACCTGGGCGCACCGGGACCGCACCGTGCAGACCGTGACCCTCAATCGTCAGGATGAGGGCAACATCGGCCCGGAGGCTGGGGTGACCTATACCCTGCGCATCTATGGCGAGACCGGCACCCTGATCCGCACGGTCACCGGGATCACCGGGACCGGCTACATCTATCCCTCGGCCACGGAGATTGCCGACAGCGGCCTCGGCCGGCTCAACACCAGCCTGCGCATTGAATTGGAGAGTGTGCACGGCTCCCTGGTCAGTCTCTATAAGTGGGATCTCTCGGTCACGAGGGTGTGACCATCAACTAAGGAGGAAGACTATGCGACTCGTTGCAGCTTTCGTGGTGGCCAGTCTGTTGGCGGGCTGTGTGACCAAGATCGAAAACACCTATTACGTCCAGGGCGATCATAATCAGATCAAAGCTACGGATACCGCCAGCGCCACGCCCACCAACCGCGACTTGGTGGATGTGGTTGGCTCCGGTTATGGCGCGGCGACGCAAGGAGTAAAATGATGCAGGCCACCACGCTAAAACTTGTCACTATCCTTTTTTGCCTGACCTTTGCCGTCACCTGGGCCGTGATTTCCATCGCCAACGGAGTGATGTATGAGCCACCGAACTCGATTCAACTGTTCATCGGTGCCTTGATCTCAGGGAAGTATCTGGACAGCCGCTGGAAGGATCGTGGCAAAACCGACAAACCATGAACCGGGGAAAGCGCATGGACGACAAGATGGACGAATATGTGGGGCCTGAGCGGCGGGTTTGCACCCATCATTCGGGAGTGGATACCAAGTTGACGATTTTCAACTGGCTTCTCGGCCTGTTGATTGCCGCCATTTTGGGCAGCTCGGCCACCTTGGCTGGCATTCTCCAGGGGGTGAACAGAGGCATGGCCGATATCAACGTGAAATTTGCCGAACTGCGCTCGGATAAGGCTCTCAACGACGCGACCCATCAGCGGATCTACGAGCGAATCGCCGATCTGGAACGCAGAGATAGGGAGAAACGGCCATGATCACCCTCAATCCCCCCTATTCCGGAACCATGGCGCCGGTGGAAGCGGACGTCGCCTTGGAAGAAGGCTTCCGGCAGGAGGTGTATCGTTGCCCGGCCGGGAAATTGACCATCGGTTACGGGTACAATATCAGCGCCGGCATGCCCAAGGATGAGGCCCTGGTGCTGATGCGCTACCGGCTCGTGAAATTGCACGCCGCCCTGGCAAAACGGTTTGCCTGGTACATCGATGCCACGGAAGTCCGTCAGAGGGCGATCCTGAACATGGCCTATCAATTGGGATTCGAGGGGCTGCTGGAGTTCAGAAAGATGCTGGCGTCCTGTGCGGCTGGTGACTGGTCCACCGCAGCTGACCATGCCCTCGACAGCAAATGGGCCACAATCGACGCCCAGTCCAGGGCGGCCCGCGTCGCCACCATGTTACGGCGGGGATAACCAAAAAAAAAGCCGTAGCGTGAATTTGCTACGGCTTTTTCCGAGTGTCAAATAGTGTCAATTTTCCAATTTAAACCAATTGACTAACCCCTTGTTTTTATGGTGCTCCAGGCAGGATTCGAACCTGCGGCACCAGGATTAGGAATCCTGATCAAATACAATGAAATTGAATAGTTGCAAATAATTGTCGTAATTTTGGGCGCATTTTTCTCGAATCGGTACTCGGAAAATCCTATTCCTGATTCTGGCGATCATAACGCTTTTTCAGGAACATTGCTCAGCAGATAACCGTTGATACTTCGCCGCCCCCCTCCCGATTGTCCTCGGATCTTACGCGCACTCAGTTTGGGCACCCAGTTCCGGGTTTTCAGCAACATCCGGCGGTCATGCGGGGAACACAGCGAAAAAACTAGACTTCACTTCCTCGGTCCCTTTACTTTCTTCTTAAGCAGCATTCCTTCCAGTTGCCCCAATCTCTCTTCTATCGCCTTCAATTGAAGGTCAAGCACCTGATTCGCTCTGCTCGTCGCAATTGACTTGTGATAGGTGTCAATTATCCTGGACAACAAATCGCTGTATTCCGTTCCCGATTCAAGAATCTCCATAACCTTCAGAACTTTTTCCGAGATTTTTGATCCGCAATCGCCCTCCCCTTGAGGCTTGTTGTTTTCGACAACAGCTTTTACCTCTGACGATTTCTGGGATACCGGAACGACCGGTTCCTCCTCTGCCACGTTTTTCCCTTCCTGGATGCTTCGCCCAAGAGTCAGCATCTCCTCGTACGTCATCCCGAAATGGGTGGCAATCCTCGCCCGAATGTCCTCCGCCCCTGGTTTGCGCCCTTTAATAATCGCATTGAGGTAGCCACGGTCGATATTCTGAGCAATCGACAGTCGGACTTGCGCCCCTCGACCTTCCTGACCAAGCAGGTGGTTTAGGGCCACACGAAATTGGCTGGGTATGGAGTTGATCATTATTAAAAATAGATCAAATGATCAATTTTTAAAAGGGAAAAATGCGACTCCCATGAATTGTTAAGAAACTTGCCTAAAAATCACTTTGCCTTTCTGCTAACTCCTCATGGCATGGGATTATTTAGTCCCATAATTGTAAACCGATAGCACCGAGTGCTTAAGGAAAAGCATCACCATGAAGACATTCAAATGTCGCAGTTGTCATCGTGAACGACCGGCAAACCCCAAAGTCAAAGAACAAAACTATTGCGGCAGGGCGGACTGCCAACGAGCCCGAAGACGCGAATGGCAACGCAAAAAAATGGCCACCGATCCGGACTACAGAGAAAATCAACGTAACTCTCAGAAACAATGGCAGGAAAAGAATCCTGACTACTGGCGTAATTACCGTAAAAATCGTCAAAATCCCCTTCTGGTCGCACCTTTGCCACAGCTTGCAAAGATGGACACATTGCTGCCGAATTTCCACATTATATCATGAGGATACGGCAACGCGTCCCTTAAGTTCTGCATCGTCAAGATGGATGCGATACGTGCCCAAATAATCACGCTTTTAGCAAGTTACCCTGGTGCAAAATAGGACTCGATAGCCATTCCCGCCGCCATTGCTACGATAGGCAACAGAAGATGAGCCCCTAACCGAATCAACAATGTATCACATTATATTTTGGTCAGTTGATGAAACAGCGTCCCCTGGCTTACCAAGTCGCCATGGAGCTCCCACACGCTGTTCATGCCAATATTGATTCGAGCGTGTTGTTAGCACAGCACGAATAAATGATCCAGGGGTCATTTATTGACCAACTGCTCATTTATTTTAATAAAAACAATATGTTGATGCGAAAAATTCGCGCTTTTTCATTGACAGCTTATCATCAACCACCTTATTTAGTTGACCATGAAGACTACCAAAAAGAAAACCACCCAGAAAGAAATCGCGAAGCAGGCTCACATCGGAGCTGATTTCCTGTCGCACATCATTTGCGGGGACCGTCGCTGTCCACCTAAAGTTGCACTTCGACTGGAGGAGGTGACCGGTATCAGCAAGGTAACCTGGGTCTGGGGCACTCCCGACGAGATCCGCAAAGCTGTCCATCAGGTATGCACACATGATACGAGACAATTCCGTAACGATTGACGAGGCTGCCCAGCTGGTCAAGTGCAGCTATCACACTATTCACCGGGCGATCAAAAAGGGTGAGTTGGCTGCCTATAAGCCGGGGAAAACGGTGCTGATTTTGGAGTCCGACCTGAATACCTGGTTCCAGAGCAAACGAATCCGAACGGTGAACGTTGGTAGACCACGCAGGAGAGTCGAGGTGGGCAAACGATGATGCTATGACGGATCTGGCCAAACAGGCAAGAAATGGAGGCCTGCCATTACAGTGAATGATCAAGACTCCAGTGGTTCACGGGCCAGCAGCGCGATTATCGATCGCTGTTTCCAATCCCTTTCCCCTGAAATGCAGAAGAAAATACAGGACCTTGAACTGGTCCCAATCCTGCCGGAGTGGCCGGATAAAACGCGGGGAATCCCCAATCTTTGCCTGCGGTCCGCTCTGTTTGGAGTAATCAGGCGTGGACGACGAAGGGCCGTCAAGAAGGAAGTCATCGCTTCTCTTAAGGGAGTCACTATCCGCTACACCGGCTGGCGTCTCGATCAGGGCGATTTCGATGTCCTGACCCAGGCTCTGCACTTCCAGGCCCGTCAAATCGATACGGCATCAAGACAGTTCCTCCGTATCAAGGTGAAGCCCTTCCTCACGGCTATCGGCCGTCAGACAGGAAAGTCTGGCAGAGAATGGCTCAAGGATTCCCTCCGGCGACTGACTGCGACTGCGGTTGAGATCGAGGCCGAACTCAACCAAAGGTACGGCAAGGGGATCTTCAGATATACCGGTTCCCTGGTCGATGAATTCTACTTCAACGATGAGGATCAGTCCTATGTCATCAGGATCAATCCCAAATTGACGGGACTGTTTGATGTAGGCTGGACGCAGTTGCAATGGCAGCAACGGCTTGGCCTCAAAACCGATCTCGCCAAATGGCTGCATGGCTTTTACGCCAGCCATCGACACCCGTATCCGGTCAAGATCACTACCCTGAAATACCTCTGCGGCTCTGAATGCTCTCGTCTGGTTGATTTTCGCCGGAGCCTGCGAGCGGCGATGGCCGAGCTCCTCCAGGTCAAAGCTGTGGAGGGATGGGAAATTGATCAGGACGACAAGTTGCATGTTGTCCGCACCCCTCAACCCATTCGTCCCTTCCCGGAATGAGGGGGGCATAGCACTCACATTTGGGGGGCATAGCACCCACATGCAGGGGGCATAGCACTCACACCGGGGGGCATAGCACCCACACGCAAAGGGGCATAGCACTCACATTTAGGGGGGCATAGCACTCACGCTTGGTCCTGTAAAATCCTCGTGAACCCAGCGTAAATGCAGGGGTCCACGAGATCGGCCAACACCGCCTAATCTTTTTTAATCCTTTTTTTAATCTTAAAAGAAGGGCGATCCGCCCTTGGGAAAATGACACCTCCGAACCCCAGCCACCTCATCACTGACCAGGAGACCTGGCAAATGGCCATGGAATGGGTCAGAGCGAATATGCATCTCGTCTCCTGGACAGCCCTTCCTTTCCTCCGATACATGGCAGCGGACAACGATGACCTCTTCCAGGAAGCGATTATTGCTGCCTTTGAGGCATTGATCGTCTCCCGGAACAAACAGGCTCCCCAGAGGTTCATCCCATTTTTCCGCGTTATCTTCAAGACTCACTGCCTCAGACTGGCCACTGGAATCCCCACTTCCCCTTTTCCGAATGACACCCTCCCGCACTCTTTCGGGCAAGAGGAAGATGAAGAAGGCTTCCCAGAGCCTTGTCAGAGCGAGATTGAAGAAGCCCTGCAATCAGTCGGCGGACGAAGACGCGAGGTCTGCACCTGGATCCTTGAGCAAGCCCAACCGGTCAGTACCATGGAGACGGCGCAGCATTTCAAGGTCAGCCAGCGCCAGGTCCGCCGGTTACTCCACAAAACCATTGAACAACTCACCAAGGCCGCATGATGAATGATCAACTCCCCACTATCGCCGAATACGCTCGCCAGTCACCGATTCCCAAGAAGGTTCTGCTTTTTCTGAACAGGGAGAACCTCATCCAAGATCCGCTCAACGATGAAGACCAGATCGGTCTGCACCTGCTTGAGAAGGTTTGGGGGCGCAAGGACGTCTTGCGTCCTCAACTGAACCGGATGTCCATGAGGGCCCGGATCAGTTTTGTGCGAACGGCAACTGTGAACTCCAAATGGGAGAGGTATGCCTATTCCCGTTTCTTCAACCAGGAGCCGGGGACCGGATTGTCTCTGGAAACGGTGATCGAAGAGATCCAGACCACCTTTCGTTTTCGCCTGAGCAAACGGCAGATCAACCGGGTGAAAACCCTCCGGCATCAGGTGTGGATTGCGAAGAATCGGCCACGAAACGAGGAACAAGCAGATCGGCGGGAAGAAGAAAAAAGCGCAAACTAATAAGTAAGAAACAACGTTTATTGGCGATTACCCAAAGAGGGAAACGACCCCTTCTCGAAAAAAAAATCAGAAGCATGCTCACAACAGGTCACCCCCAGGGGAAAAAGAGGTGTGAGGAAAATATGAACCAATTCATGATCTGCATGTTGCTGACAACCCTTCTCCTCCATCCTTCTCTGTTTTGGGCAAGAGAGATCAGACAGGAGCCCTTTTTATTCATCGACCAGATGGTTCGGTATCCGGTGCAGGGCACCTTCATCATCACCGGTGCCACCCGTCGGAACGAACTCGCCTGTCTACATGCAGTTGGCAAAGATCAGGCATCCTGCCAGTTGCCGGTAGTGCCTTTCAAGCTCGGCAGCATGGAACTTGCCTCGACGGAAAGCGATCGGCTGCTGACCGGTTTGCAGCGGTGCCTGATCACCCCAGCAACGGGGTTGATCGTCATTGGCCACGCCTGTGTCCTCGGCCAGGAAAGCCGTAATGTGGTGCTTTCCCGGCAACGGGCGGAAAGTGTGGCGGCGGCGCTCCGGTCCCGTGGCTACACCGTGACCGAGGTGCACGGTGTTGGTTCTCGCCACCCGATCGCCGGCCCGGAGCATCTGGAACTGAACCGGCGAGTGGAAGTCGCCGTAAACGAACCATGACCTGCCGATCGGCAGGAAAAAATAACCACAACGGAGGTGTCGAGGTGAAGCGTGTGAAACTTTTTTGCAAACGAATGGACAAAACCACTGGGATCGCAGCGCTCATGGTGTCCCTACTTCATGCCGGCAACGGGTTGGCCATGACCGTACCGGCCACCGGCTCCTTTGCCTATGACCTGTACGACATCGGGGTCAACCAGATTCTGCTGGGACCGGTGGGGTTCACCGGCGGAGTGGCCTGCATGTGCGTGGCCGCGATCCTGGCGATACGGCAGATGATCCTGCCGGCGGCCGGTGTCGTTCTTGGCGGAGCCTTTCTGCTCAGGGCGAACACCGTGGTCGAGACCATCGGCGCCTTGATCAGTTGAGGACAAGATGGCCGGCTCATCCTCCAGGAAATTTCCCCAGTACCTCTCCCGCCCCTTCCAGGTGCTGTGGTTCGAGGTCGATGAGCTGGCCATCTTCCTGTTCACCCTCACCATCGCCCTGGTCTATGGCGGCATGACCTGGATCGCCTTTGTCGCTATTCAGTATTTCTACACCAGGACCAAGCGGAACAAACCAAGGGGATTTTTGAAGCATATCCTCTATGTGTGCGGATTTCTGCAGATGAAAAACTATCCCGGCTATTTCCACCAGGAGTTCCACGAGTGAAAATCACTTCCTATCTGCAACAGAGCAGCAACCTGTTTGCCGCCAATCAGTTGCTGCGCTTTGTGATCGTCGTGTTGTCGGGTTGCCTGGTGTTCACCTCTTTCATGGCCTACAGGGCGGTGCGGTACCAGAAGGTGATCCTCATTCCGCCGCACATGACTGGCACCGTGGAATTTGTCCAGGGCAAGCCGACCGAGGGCTACCTCCGAGAGATCAGCCAGCGCATCATCAACCTGGCGACCACCTACTCCCCGCATACGGCGCGAAAACAGTTCAACGAACTGCTCGTCTACTATGCGCCCGAGTCGTACCCCGAGGCCTCCTCCCTCTGGTATTCCCTGGCCGGCCGGGTGGAAGAGTCCCAAGTCAGTTCCGCGTTCTACACCGAGAAGATCTCATTGAAGGACAATCGCATCGAGGTCTTCGGCGACCTGAAACAATACACCAGCAACACCCGGCTGGAGAACAGCACCCGGACCTATTGGCTTGACTATCAGGTCAGGGACGGCCGTTTTTACCTGTTATCCTTCAAGGAAAAGGAGAAAACCGGGGAAGAGAGGAGCGAACAACGATGAAGAAATTGACTGCAACCTGCTGGCTTCTGCTCGTCTCGGGCAATGCCTTGGCCGGACAAGGCGTGCCGGCGGAGGTGCCCACCATGGTGGAACTCTCGGGCCGGGAGATCAACCGGATTGTCTGCCCCGGTCAGATGACTGACCTGATCTTCTCCGAGGAAAAAGGGCTGACCGGCCACTTCTCCGGCAATAACGCCTTTGTCAAGTTCACGGCCGAGGAGGTTGGCGGCAAGCTCAAGTACAGCAAGGAACCCAGTGAAATCTATGTGGTCTGCAACGGCTCGGTCTACACCATTATTGGGGCTCCGGCGGAAATCAACGCGGCCACCGTGCGCCTGGCCCTGCCCAAAAGTGAGACGGTAGAGAAGAACATTGCCCGCTATAAGAACATGCCGCTGGAGAAACAAGCCCTGCAACTTATCAAAGAAGCGTATGGCGGTGCTTTTCCTTCCAGCTACCAGGTAACCGACAAAGCAACGCCTGTCTCTCTCTGCCCGGATCTGGATCTTGTGCAGCAGCAGATTATTGAGGTGGAGGGTGTCGGCCTTCGTCTCAAAACCTTCAAGGCAACCTCCCGGCTGACCTCGGAAATTGATCTGGAAGAGAAGACCTTCCTCTCATCCGCTGTCGGCAACCCGATTCTGGCCGTGGCGGTTGAACAGCACACCCTGAAGCCCAAACAATCGACCAGGGTGTTTGTGGTCGAAAAAAAGGATGCCTTGCAAGGGCCTATGACAAGCATGGAGAGCGGAGCGGAACGATGAACGTCAAGGACCGGTTCAACCGGTTGTCGCCGGTGAGGAAAAAGGTGGTCATCTGGTCGCTATTGGGCGCTCTCCTCCTGACCCTCACGGTCACCGGCTACAACTCCCGATCGAGCCATCGTCCAGGGCAAAGCGCCGAACGAGGCAAGGATACCCGGCTCGACCAGGACCTGATGGAGAAGACCGTGGTGCGCGAGTATCGCCGGAAGCTGGAAGAGCTGGAAGGTCGCGTGTCCACTATGCAGCGGGAGTTGGAGCGGGACAAGAAAGAGCCGGAGGTGGTGGAGAAAAACAGAAAGGAGCCGGAACCTGCAAAGAAGGACCTGCCCAGGATTCCCGATGCCTCGGAGATTGAACGGAGCAAGGCGGCCTTTCCCCCTCCCGTGCAACCTCCCGCTTCGGATGCCGGTGAGGGCGCTTTACATTCCTCATCGACCGGCGGTCAGAAGGACAAAAAACGGATAGGCAAGATCACCGTGGTGAAAAACGATACCCTGCCCAAGGGCGATCCCAAGAAAAAAGGACGAACCGTCTACCTGCCGCCTTCGTTCATGGAGGCCAACCTGTTGACCGGCTTCGATGCAGCGACTTCGGGATCAAGCAAGAATAGTCCCGAACCGCTGTTGCTCCGGATCAAAACTCCGGCGGTCCTGCCCAATGATGTAAAAGCAGAGTTGTCCGGCTGCTTTGTTGTCGCCGAGGCAGTCGGCCGCTTGGACAAGGAACGGGCCGATGTCCGTCTGGTCTCGCTCTCCTGCCTGAGCAATGAAGGCAAGGCGGTGATCGATACTCAGGTCAAGGGTTTTGTCACCGACTCGGATTCCAAGGTCGGGCTCTCGGGCCGGGTGGTCTCCCGCATGGGCGCCGCCACAGTCCGGGCCATTGTCGCCGGCCTGTTCGAGGGAGCGGGGGATGCCCTCAAGGCCTCGGCCACCACCACCTCGACCTCGGCGCTGGGCTCAACCTCGACCATTGACGGTTCCCAGGTGGGCAAGTCAGCCTTGGGAACCGGACTGTCACAAGGGGCACAGACCATGAGCGATTTCTACCTCGACCTAGTGAAGCAGACCACCCCGGTGATCGAGGTGGGAGCCGCCAAAAAGATCACGGTCATTGTCTCCGAGGGCAAGGAATTGGAGATCAGGGACATCAAGAATAATGAAATCGCGCAGCAATAAGTGAGGGATCGCCATGAAACGATTGTGTATCTGCCTGCTGGTTCTCAGCCTGGTATCAGGATGCGCCAGTGTCAAGGACGCGGTGAATCCTTACGAGGAAAACTTCAAGTGCAGGGCCAAAGACAGCGAAGGCAAGTGCGTCGACACGCCTTCAGCCTATAAAGAGGCGCGGCTCCCTGACAATCAGGGAACGGACAGCTCGATTAGTACTTCCCGGATCGAAGCACAGAATAGCCGCTACAAGACACTCGTAGATCTGCTGGAAGCACCGGAAACCCCGGTCCTCAATCCTCCCAGAATTCTTCGGGTACTGTTGTTACCCTACAAGGGAGAGAATAACGAACTGTTCATGACCCGGTATGCTTACCTGGAGATCGAGCCTGCTCAATGGGTGCTCACCGAGGTCAGCGAGAAGAAACCATGATCTCCTTCTTCGAGCGCATGGGCCTGGGCTCAGGCGAATATCTCAAACAGGCCGATCTTGATCGGATGACCATTCGGTATCCCTTCTCCGCCTACCTGAATTACCTGGCCTATGACTACAATCTCGATGTGTACCTCAATCAGGATTGCAGCCTTGGCCTTTTGTGGGAATGCACGCCCCTGACCTTTGCCGGGCCCAAAACCCTGACCTCTCTGGAAGGATTGTTTCGGGCCGGCTTGCCCAAAGGGAGTGTTCTCCAACTGATCCTCCATGCTGATTCCCATATCGCGCCGGTTCTGGAGGCCTATCGGGAAAGCAGGACAATGGATGATATCATCGTCCGCACCAGCACCGACCAAATCATTGCCTTCATGGAGGAGGGCCGTCAGGGACTTGCGGCCTGCAGCAATATCCCGGTGCGCAATTTCCGGCTGTTCGTCGCCGTCAAGCTGCCCGGCGACACACCGGAAGTGCCAGACCCCAAAGATTTCATCGACCGCAACAAAGCCAAGCCGTTGCAGGATATCAAACGACAGGTCACCGAGACCCTGAAGGCAGCCTTGCTGTCACCCCGGTCCATGCAACCGGGCGACCTGCTCGAATGGACGCGCCGGTTGTTCAACCACTATCCTCCGGGATATCCGGAGCATAACTTCACCGCCTACAACGACACCATCCCACTGCGCAAACAGATCATTGGCGCCGATACCGTGGTCCGGGAACAGGGTGACCACCTTCAGGTGGGCGACAATTTTTTCTGCTGCACCACGCCCAAGACTATCCCCACCGAGATCGATCCGCTGCAGACCAACGCACTCTTTGGTGGCATCTGGGGTCTGGTCTCGGACATGGACCAGATCAAGACCGGGTTCCTCTATACCCTCAACATCCTTTTCGAGCAGGGGTTGGAGACCAAGATTCACGCCAAATGCAACCTGCTTTTGAACCAGCAGGCGATCGGTTCCCTCTCGCCTTTGCTGCGGCGCAAGCAGGAGGAACATCTGGAGGCGGCCGATGCCCTCGAACATGGAGTCAAGTTTGTGCGCATCATCCCGGTCCTGCTGGTCTGGGACAAGGACCTGGAGAGAGCGAGGGAGTCCTGCACCCGGGCCAGAAGGCTGTGGGAGGATAACGGCTACGTCATGCAGCAAGATACCTTTGTCCTCAAAATCCTCTTTCTCTCAGCCCTGCCGTTCTGCCTCTACACCACCGGCAAAAACATCGACAATCTGGAGCGGGATTTCATCGCTCCGGTCCCCTCGGTTACCCCACTACTGCCGGTGCAGGGAGATTTTGCCGGTTCAGGCGGTGTGCCGAAACTGATTTTCACCGGCAGAAAGGGACAGCTGATCTCACTCGACTTCTTTGCCAAGGGCGCCCCCAACCACAACATCGTCTGTGGGGCCACCACCGGTTCGGGCAAGTCTTTCCTCGTCAACTTCCTTGCCTTCAATTACTACGCCTGCGGTGCCCTGGTGCGGATCATCGATATCGGTGGTTCGTACAAAAAGATCGCCAATATGCTGGGGGCTCGTTATCTGGACTTTCAGCCGGGAACCACCGTCTGCCTCAATCCGTTCACCTCCATCGAGGAGTCGGACGAGGAACTGAAATCGGTCACTGCGGTCTTCGCCCAGATGGCCTACTCCAACTCCGATACGGACAGGTGCGACGACACCGAGCTGAACATGATGCGCAATGCCGTGCGCTGGGCCTGGTTCAGGAAAGGTCAGGAGGCCGATGCCGATACGGTTTATGAGTTTCTGGCCAAATTCCCGGAGGTGCCGGACGCTGATTTCGACTCCATGAGCGATAACCCGACCCTGGTCGAGGTAGCGAGAAAGCTGGCGTTCAACATCCGCGAGTTCACCAGCCATGGCTTTCACGGCAAATTCTTCACCGGCCCCTCGACCTTCGACATCCACCGGGACGCTTTTGTGGTTCTGGAACTGGAAAACCTCAAGATCCAGCCCGATCTCTACCGGGTTGTCACCCTCCTGGTGCTTAATGCGGTCACCCAAGACCTCTATCTCTCGGATCGGTTTCGCTCCCGGCTGATCATCTTTGACGAGGCCTGGCAGTTCCTGGGTAAGGCGGCCATGCTCGCTCCGGTAGTCAATGAGGGCTATCGCCGGGCCCGGAAATATAACGGCAGTTTCATGATCATCACCCAGTCCATCCTCGATCTAGACAGCTTCGGTGAGGTGGGCCGGGTGATCAACGGCAACTCGGCCTTCAAGATCTATCTCGAATCCTCGGATTTCGACCAGGCCCGCAAGCAGGGACTGATCGAATACGATGATTTCGTCCTCCAGCTCCTGAAAAGCGTCAAGTCCAATCCCCCCAAATACTCGGAGATCTTTTTCGATACCCCTTTTGGCCTCGGAGTGGCCCGGTTGGTAGTGAACAACTACGATTATTTCATCTATACCTCCAAGCCGACCGAGATTGCGGCCATCGAGACCATGGTCAAGAGTGGCTCAACCTATCACGAGGCCATCCTGGAGATGGTTGCCCGGAGGGAGCAGGATGAGATCTGAACTGATGATCTGTGCTCTGGTGCTGACTTGGGCCACACCAACGCTTGCTGTGCACAAGCAACTGGAGACCATGGGGAGAACATACCCCATCGTTGAACCCGATATCCTGGAGGAGCTGCGGCAAAATGCCACCGGGATTGATGTGGATGCACTGCGGGATAAGCATGACCGTTATCAGCCCTCCAACCTGCATAAACTGCCCCGCGCTGCAGCGGATCGAGTGTTCACGGTGGACATGACCTATACCCTGGACCACGACATAAAAGATGAACAAGAACGGCTGCTCTATCCCCACGGCTTCACCTTCAACCCCCTGCAATACGCAACCCTGACCGGAGGACTGGTGGTCGTTGACGGCAGCGATCCACAGCAGCTCGACTGGTTCAAGGCTTCTCCCTTCTTCCAGAATCATCGCGCAATCCTTCTGCTGTCCGATGGCTATGCTCCCAAGTTGAAAAGTGAGCTGCAAAGATCGGTCTACTACCTGACTCATGACATTGCCGACCGTCTCCACCTGAAAGCGGTTCCTTCCGTGGTGATCGAGCAGGACCGGACGGTAACGGTCCGGGAGGTGCGCCTTGAAGAGAAGCGCTGATTCGATGCTGGCCCTTGGCTTCCTCCTGTTGTTTTCCATCTCGGCCTTCGGCAAATCGGGAACGTCTTTTAATCCGATGACCGATATCGATTGGAGCGAAATCGATTTCACCTTCGAAGGGGTGTGTTTCTGCCCGCGCCCCCCGCCCGTCTTTATGGAGACCGGGATAATCGTCAGTTACTGGGAGCCCTTTCTCCTGCTGGATACCTCATCGATTGCCTATTATTCAGCCATGCTGGGCAGTTCGGTCGGCGGATCCTTGACCGATGAACTGGGGGGCAAGAACAAAAGCTCGGATGCGGTCGATATCGCCAATGAATCTACCTTTGCCCAGTCGCACGCCTTTCTCCTACCTCTTATGGCCGGGATCTGTCAGCGCGACGACTACGGCACCTGGTGGAGCGAGTATGACGCCCTCTGGCAGAATGACGAATTGGCGGCATTGCTCACCCCCGAGGCATCCCTCTTTGCCAACAAGGCGATGGTCATGGCCTGCATGGCTGATGCGACGGCAGCCAATGCCGGCTGGCCGCTCGATGCCATGCCCTGGTGTGTCGGCAGCGGCGGCTCGGCCTATCCCATGACCGGCCATGTCGACAACGACAACATTGTTCAGGCCAACGCGACCGCCGCCTACCGGATGCTCTACAAGCTCAACCGGATCGGGATGATCTGCGATCCCTCTCCGCTCTGCGGCTGCATGCAAACCCCCATCTGGATTAAGAGCCACTACAAGATGAATGTGGCCCGGCCGGGGATTCGAGGGGTGCATCCCATCGGCAGGGCAACGAAGCTCTACGATTCCGGGCTCAACCCCCCGTATATGGGGGCATTAGGCTCGAACGACGAGTTCCTTTGGGTGGTCTATCGACAACAACGGTGCTGCACATGCTGCGAATGAAAGGGGGCGTACTCTGTGCAGCTCTGATGATCATCCTTCATCAGGCTGAAGTGAGGGCAACGCCGGATGAGGCAATCAAGGAGGGCGTGGAGCTGGCACAGGAAGAGGCTCGGAAACAAGCCGCCGGCTTGGAGGTGGAGAAGATTGCCGAGGCAGGCAAAAAGACCGCTGAATCGCTGAATCTTTCCGAAAATATCCATGCCAAGGAAGGGCAAAAGGCGGCGCAGCAGACGGTAGAGCAGTTCAATTCGCCAGCATTTCAAGATAAGTTGCATTGCCAGCAAGCCAAGATCGACGGAGGACAGACAGACAGAAAGGATAGGGAAACGGTCAAGCAAGCCAGCAAGCTCACCGCTTCGGAATCGGTCTATCTCTTCCTCTCCAGTTCCATGCCGGAAACAGACGTCAACCGGTATTTGATCGATCTTGCCCGGGCCAACGATAGCAAGATGAGCCCGGTCATGCATGGTTTGCCGCAAGGGATACGTGACAGGAGCGGCAGCGCCCGCTATTTCAGCCAGGTAACAAAGAGGGAGCTGAGTTGCCAGGATAAGCCAGGGCATGCTTGTCAACGATTGCAGGTCCCGATCCGGATTAACGCCACACTGTTCAGCCAGTACGGCATCACTCAGGTACCGACCCTGGTATACGAAAACGGTCAACACTCCTGGGCAATCCAGGGGGATGCCGACCTTGCCTATCTGCTGGAGAAAATCGGCAGGGAGGCAAACAGTCCCGCTCTCGCCCATCTTAGCGCCAGCATTCGAGGTGCCCATTGAATCAGTCGACCACACAGCAAGAACGACTCGAAAGCAAACCGGAAGCCGGAAAATCGCCAACAACTCCCGGATATGTTGAGGTGATTTGTATCGCAGCGATCATCGCTGCGGGAGCACTGTTCGGCTACGACCATTACTTTTCTCCCAAAGTAAAAGTCTTTGACATGAAGGGGTACCTCCGGGAACAGAAGGCCATGCTCACTGCCGGAGAAATCACGGAGGAGCAGTGGAAGCAAGGGTTGGATGCACTGGAAAAGGTTCTCAGGGAACAACCTGAGCGTCACCTGATCATTTTGAAGGATGTGGTGCTGAAAAATGGAAGCGATCCGGAAATCATCATCAAATAACCGATTGAGGTTGAGTCGCAGGGAACAGACGGTGGCCATCGTCTTTCTCGCCTTTGGACTCTTGGGCGCCTGGCTGCCCACACGGATCACTGTTGCCACCAGCGATTCGCTGGACCACCGCATCTTTTTTCTGCGGCCTGTTACCGCCAGGATCGAGACTGGCGATTATCTGGTATTCCGCCACCGGGATACGACCCCGGTTCAGCAGGGATTGCGGCAGGATCATGAACTGATGATCAAAAAAGTGGGCTGTCTTCCCGGAGATCTGCTGACCACGGATGCGGAACGAAACTTCACCTGCAACGGGAGGATCTTGGGCAGGGGGCTGAAAGCTGACAGCAAGGGCCGGGAGCTGCCCCAGTTTACCTTTAACGGCCAGATTCCGGAGGGCAAACTGTTCGTGGTCGGCACCCATCCCCGCAGTTATGACAGTCGATATTTTGGATTTGTCGATGCAAACGAGATTCTCCATAAGGCACTGCCGCTTTGGTAGCCTCTGTTGGGGCTTAATTCTGCTTGCCTTGCCGGCCTGGGCGGATGTTCATGTCCCACCGGCTGCGTCTACTTTTTATCAGGACACCAAGCACGGCTGGTTCTGGTACGAAGATCCGGCACCGGAAGAGGCACCACCGGAACAGCCGGAAGATGCTTTAAAATCGTCTCGGACAACCCCTCAAAACGTTTCGCTGGCACAGTATTCCACGGAAGAGCTGTGGAACATGCACCCTGACGATTTTCAAAATCTCCTGAACGGCCTGCAGAAGAAGGCGGTCCAGTATCCGACGGAGCAACACATTCTGGAATATCTCTCCATCCAGGACATTGCCCGGCGCAAGGCCCTGGCCTATGCCAATGCGGCCCAATACGTCACCCAGAAGCGAGCCGACCTGTTCAACATTAATCAGGTCTATCCCACTTCAAGCCCTGGAGTTGCCGCCAGGGTACAGTTGCAGCAGGACGAGATCGCCGGCACGATCAGCGCGGCCAGAAGCGATCATGCTCTTCTGTTCTTCCTGGCTCCTGGTTGCGGCTTCTGTGACAAGCAGTCCCAGATTTTGGCCTACTTTGCCGACAAATACGGCTGGCAGATCAAACCGGTGGATATCAGCAGGGAACCGAATATCGCCCTGCGGTTCAATATCACCGCCACGCCCACCCTGCTGCTGATCAAGCAGGACCAGGAACAATCCATGCCTATTTCTACCGGGGTGGTCACGCTTCCCGAGATAGAACGCAAACTGTACCAGGCGATCCGCAACATGCGGGGTGACACCGCCTTGGATTCGTTTACGACCTACGATTTCCAAAAGGGCACAGCCCTGGATCCGACCTCGATCCTGAAGACGCAACAACCATGGAAAGGAGCGGGAAAAGAAGAGTTCAATCCACCATCAAGGAAAACACCATGAAAGGGAAACAGATGGTTGCGGTTCTATGCCTGACCATATTCGCCCAAACGGCGCAGGCTGGTTGGGTCGATGACTGGCTGCAACAGCAGGCAGGAACAACACCGAACTACTTCAGCGGCCAGCAGCGGGGCTATTACTCCGGAGGCAGCTTTTCAGGACGCTGGCACAGCACGGCCGAGTATCCCGTCACTGTGGAGGTTCCGCGCATTAAAAGCGGCTGCGGTGGCATCGATGTATTCATGGGCGGTTTCAGCTTCATGAACACCGATTACCTGGTCAACAAGCTCCAGTCCATCCTGTCCAATGCCCCGGCGGTGGCCTTTGACCTGGCCTTGAAAACCCTCTGCGAGCAGTGCTCCAACACCATCAAGAACTTCGAGGCTCTGGCCGATCACCTCAACTCCATGCAGATCGACGAATGTGCCGCCGCCAAGGAACTGGTGGGAGTCGTGGCTGACGAAAACGGCTTCCATTCGTCCGAGGTTATGCGGGAACGGCTCGGCACGGCCATCAAGGAAAACAAGCTGGTCAGTGGTACGGCCGAGATGTGGGATATCCTGACCAAGGAGGACCGGGCCAACAATAATCAGCCCCGGCCCGCCGATGTGGCAGCCGTCACCAGCGGCTGCAACGCCGACACGACGAGCATCTTTCTTTCCGGGGGCTCGTTGCTGAACAATGTTGGCACCCGGATGAGCATCCCTGCAAGTCATATCGACCTGATTCGCGGATTGGCTGGTGATGTGCAGTTAGAGGGATCGGCCAACGCCTACCGGGTTTCCGCCATTCCGCCGTGTTCCCAGAACAATCCCGATGATATCAAAGCCTTCACCGACGGCGAGGTCTATGTCAAGAACTTGAGCGGGACATGCAGCCAGATCAACGATGCCAATCGCGATCTGGTCGCCCATATCAGCACTACCTTGAACAGCATCGCCGACAAGGTAGAGAACAAGGGAACCCTGACCGCTGCCGAGCAGGCCTTCCTGGAAGGCAATCCGCTTTCGACCCTGCCGATCCTCAAAACAGCGGTGGGCACCAGCACCAGAGCCTCGATCATTCCCGGGTTGGCGGATATCACCGCCAAGGCCTACAGCCTGCAGATGCTCTCCGATCTCTATATCCGGGGTGAGGCCATTGCCGCCAAGGCCAAGGAGATGCTGGAGAAAAAGGCCGGGCCCACCGCCGGCCAGGGGCCGGAGAAGTGTGCGGCCGTGCTCTTTGCCGAGCATGCCGATCAGAATATCACCGTTATGCTCAAACGGATCCGTGAGTTGAAGGAGGCGGCCAAGACCAGCTATGTCGCTGCTGCCAATGAGATGAACACCACAGTTGCCTACCTCAACCACATGCAGCGGATGGAGGTGCAGATGGCGGCCGAGATTACCCGGCGCTACGGCAAGGATCTGGCAGCCAGGATGCAGTTGTGATGATCATGATAAGCACGATGCAAAGGAGGGTACCGTTCCATCTGGTTTTGATGGGTATCCTCTTATCGGCCGGGTCCGCGTTGGCCCTGGACATGGAGTATTACACCTACGGAGGCTTCAATCCAATTGTTCAGGCCTTCATCCGCATCGCGTTGATCTTCAGTGATGCGGGCTACCGAGGGCTCATTTTCGTGATGACTGTTATCGGCATCATTGCTGGTGCTGCCGCCTGGATCGCCAAGGCTACCACCGGCGCCCGGATCATCCCGCTCACCTGGACCGTGCCGGTGGTCTTCGGGGCTATCGTCTACCTGGCCGTCTTTGTGCCTAAAGGCCACATCACCATTTATGACCCGGTCTTGAATCGCTTTCAGACGGTGGGCGACATTCCCGATGCCATCGTCTTTACCGCTGGCACCCTCAACCTGATCGAACGCGGCCTGGTGGACATCATCGATACCTCGGCGACTCCGGATGCGGCCTATACCCAGACCGCCGGCGGTATCGGTTTCAAGACCCTGGAGTCGGTCAAGGGTTCCTCGCCCAAGGATAACTATGCCCGCACCTCCATGATCCGCTACGTCAAGGACTGCGTCACCTTCGAGTTGATGCGGCCGGGCACCACCATGTCCCTGGATGATCTGCGCAACACCAGTACCGATTTTTTGGTCAATCTCGCTCAGGCGGTCAATCCTTCGGTATTCACCGTCTATTACGATGCCGCGAGTCCCGCCGGCACCGCCATGACCTGCACCCAGGCCTGGAACAACCTCCAGCCGATCTATGCCACCGCTGCCAACTATACCGAGTCGGTCCGCAAGGTGTGCAGCAAGGCCTATTACGATCCCAGCAGTGCCACTGAGCTGGCCACCTGCCGCAATCAAATTTCAAACACCCTCAACTTCACCATCGGCACAGCAGTGACGCCGGAGCGGATCATCCAGCAACGGCAGATTGCCGAGATCCTCTACAACTTCTATTTCCAGGATGATGTCGAGACCTCAATGCTGATGGAGAGTGACCGCAAGATTACTACCTCCGGTTTGGGCATCGGCCTGACCATGAACGAGTGGATCCCTGTCATCCGGGCGGTGATGACTGCCATTGCCATCGGTGTAATTCCCTTTCTGGTGCTCTTTCTCCCCACCCCGATCGTCGGCAAGGCAGCTTCGGTGATGCTGGGCTTTTTTGTTTTCCTCTCCACCTGGGGCGTGACCGATGCGGTAATCCATGGCGCGGCCATGGACTATGCCGCCCGCAACTTCGAGGAGGTCCGGCAATCGAGCCTTGGCGTCTATGCCATGGCGGCCCTGCCTTCGGTGTCCACCAAGATGCTGGCCATGTTCGGGGTCATCCGCTCCGCTGGCATCATGCTGGCGAGTCTCTTCTCGATGATGCTGATCCGCTTCGGTGGTCATGCCTTGGCTATGCTCGCCGGCAACCTGAGCAGTCTTGTCCAGGGAGCCGGGAGTCATGCCGGGGCCTTGTTGACTCCGGATGGCCTTTCGTCCGCCATGTGTCAGCAAACCAAAGCCGCCGGCCTGCTGGATGGGATGGCCGAACATCGGTTTGCCAACCTGGCGGCCACTGAGTCCTGGGGCCTCCATAAATCCGTGGGCGGGCATTCCGCTGCCATGAATGCCCGCAGGAGTTTGCAACAGTCGGGGCAGGTTCCACCAATGACCTCGCAGGGGGACTTCGCGACCATGATGGCCTCGGCCAACCAGAGTGTTGGCACCGCCGCTGGACCGGTTACGGTTTCCACCGGGCCGGATGGAGCCGCAACCCGGATGCGGTCGGAATCGGTCAACCCGGATGGCTCTTCCAGTGTCGTTACCCTTGGTCTGAGTGGTACCGGTATCCAGGAGGATATCCTTGCCGCCGGCAAGGCCTACTATGCTGTGGATAGTGCAGGAGCCCGCACCACCACCCAAGCCTCAGTCCATGGTCTTGATCCGGTCAAGGTCGGATTCATGGCGGTGCAGCAGAAGGTGTCGGGCGCCGCCAAAACCTTGGGCAGCGACAGTAACTGGGGTATGCTCTGGCAGCAGGTGCAGAGAGATAGTCTGTCAGGTGGGGAAAACAAGAGTTACTCCGATACACTCAGTAACTCTCTCAGCAACAGCTGGAAACGGGCCTTTAATGATCAGTCCAGCTTTATCCACACGTTGGATGAAACGCAAAGGACTCAGATTCAAGGGATGTTCGGTGCTGGAGGAGGTATCAAGCAAGCATCAATCGGTGCCAATGGGCAACTGGCAATAGTAGGGAACGATGGAGAACGGGTCAGCTTCAACATCTCCGAAGATACCGCCAAGGCCTTTTCCAGAGACGAAGCCAAAGTGCGTTCTGAAGCGGTCGCTCAGACATTCAGCAATGGTCGTGGATTGGATTACCTGGCCAATGTGGCCAAGCGTATTGGGGCTACCGAGGCCTACTCCATCATTGACGAAGCCCGGTCAATCAGCAGATCACAGGAATCCTATGGTGCAGACCTGACCACGGCCTTGGTGAAGAATTACGCCCGAGAGCGCTATGGCGAGGAAACCCCGGATACGATCCGTAAAACCATCAGCGATTTCAACAGCTATGTCACGCAACACGGCTCAGCCGGCGTCAATAATATGCGTGACATTGTCGGTGGTTTTGTCAGTGGGCACGGATACGGCTGGGGTAGTACACAATCAGAGGTGCAAGGAACCATCCACAACACTCGGAACCGAATCCATGACCAGGGGTTGATGAAAGGCTTTGTCGATCAAGCGGCTGGATCAGTTCGCTCCAACACCGCTGGCATCACCGAGGGAACCATCCAACCTCCAGCAAGCCCCCTCCCGTTACAGGAACCGAATCGGACGCGAACCATAACCGACGCTAATAATCTGCGGAGTGTCAATCGGCATGAGGAATCGGGGCAAGGTCGTATCCGAACCGATGCTAAAGGGATGGCCATCGAGGGGATCGGCAAGGTGTTTAAAGGGGTGGTGGACAGTCAGGGAAATCGTCCAACTTCTGAAGGGTACTTTCAGGCGCCGCCAGAGAATAAATTAGCTCCGGGCGAAAGCAAACCCGGAGCGGTGGTAGAAGTACACAGAAGGAATTAGGACAGTCCAGTCAGACCCGCAACTGGTTAATTTAACTGTCTTTATGATAGATGTTTCCTGGGTTGAAGTCCCAAGTTGGACAGAACTCAGGTTCTTCCTTGATAGGCGACAATGCCTCCACGTCGCTGCAAGGCTGCCAAGACTCCACGACTTTTATAATCAACTCGCTTGCGGAAAAAGGCCGCATCGGCACCGACTCATCCATCAATCGGCCACAAGACTGGCACATTGCGCTGTCTTCGGACTCGTACCCGCAATGAGGGCAGATGTTGGTCCAGTTGGTCTGGTCAGGCATGGTTATTCTCCGGCGGGCTGCTTGGTTTGTGGAAGTACCAGTACCGACTCGTGTGCGAGAAAATCCGTTTCTGGTTAATCCTTATCATGTTTCCGAGAAAAGTCAAACCCTCGGAAATAGCCTTGCAAGTAACAGATACGAGGATTGAGGTGGTTCAAAAAGAACGAAGACCCTTTGCATCTCCGCTCCTGGCTGGTTTTCTGCTCCTCTTCGTCGCGTTGAGTTTCACTCTACCGTCTACAACAGGTGCAACCGTCGCAGCCTATATGGACGTTCAAGGGAATCTCCATTATGTGCGGGGCAAGAGCAGTCGAACATACAGGAAGATCGCAAACAACCGACCTATCACACGATCAGCGAGAGATTCCTCTTCTCAAACAATCAACGCATTCATCCAAGCAGCCGCCACCGAACACGGTGTTGATCCTCTATTAATCAAAGCCGTCATCAAGGCTGAATCAAATTTTGACCCTAGCGCTGTCTCCCCCAAGGGCGCTCAGGGGTTGATGCAACTCATGCCGACAACTGCCAGGGATCTTCAGGTCACTGATCCTTTTGATCCGCAGGAAAACATAACGGGCGGCACCAAATACTTGCGACACCTGCTCGACAGCTATGACGGGGATGTGGAATTAAGCTTGGCCGCCTACAATGCTGGGCCGGGGAATATCAAGGGCGCAATTCCAAATATTCCCGAAACCCGGGCCTACATCGCTAAAGTTCTCGATAATTACCAGTCCTACCGAGTCATAAAGTGAACCACAAACACTTCCTGGCTCAACGGAAGGAAGGACGTTGAGTTATGCGTCGGCGCATAAATAATATACGCCAGCGCATAACTTAACGTTTCCATTCATAAACCGATTTCTTCAATCCACCCAACTGGACGATCATCATGGGGGTCCCCAAATCATTATAAACGGCAACGGAGCTTTCAAGCATCCTGCCCGCCAGATTCCTCCTCCAGCATCTCCATCAATTCCGCCTGAAATTGCTCATCCCGCATCAATTTTTTCGCCAAGGCGTGGCACAACGCGCTTGCGAGTCCGTTCATGTCTGTGGACTCGACATCCATGGTGATTTCACCATCGTCGGAGGCGGAGAGGATGAGTGCGGCCTGATTGTTGTTAAGTTCCATTTTCAATGCTCCGTCATTTGCGCTTTATACAAAATTTCATCGGGATAGATTTCCAGGGAATCTCCTGCCTGCAGCGGGAATTCCTTGTGCAACTGGGTCGAAATCACGCCAAACACCGTATCGCCTTCGATGTGCTCCACCTCCAAGTCCAAATAGCCGCCATCGGCGCGGACATTCTTACCGGCGCCTATGCGGAAAAAGACCCGAATGGTGATCACATCGTTAACATGGAGGTATTGGAAATCTACACCAGGGTAATCGGGAAATTTGTTGGGGTAATAATCCGGCAGCTTTGCATTCTCCATGCTAAAAACATGGTAGCCTTTTCCAGTATTTCTTTGAAAAAAGGATAGTAGTCGAGTTTTGACGGAAATTTCAAAAGGGTCATTCTTTCATTGCGTCGGTCGCCGCCTACAATTAAACATAATCTGATGATATATCGAGCTGTTATCGGAATATGCCACAAAAAGCGAGGCCGCCGGTCCGAGAGCCTGTAACATCTTCGGCAGTTGAGATTGACAGATTGTGTTGTGTCTTTGGGAAATTTGCTCTACCACTATGAGTTTTATCTGCTCAGAAATGAGAAAAGAATGTCTTATAACAGGAAGTTGTTCCATGGGCCAGGCAATTGCACCGATATGCGGCAAAGCACAAGAAGGATACCGGCCCGGAGGATGTGCGCGATATCAAGGTGCCGGAAGTCGCTGAAGAAGAGCGACTGGTGCTGGACGGTGACGACGCCGAGTCAGAAGACGTCATGAATAATGAGGGGGATAGGAATGAAATCAATTGACACAACCCCAACAGATAATCTCGGCAAACCGGGTGACTACCCGGGTCTGCTATCCGAAATCAAGGAGCGCATCCGCTCCGCCCAGTATCAGGCCCTCAAGGCGGTCAACAGGGAACTTGTAGGCCTGTACTGGGATATCGGGCAGATGATAGTGGCGCGGCAGGCCAATGCCGGATGGGGCAAGGCGGTGGTAGAACAACTCGCCGCCGATATCCGGGCCGAGTTTCCCGGCGTGGGCGGCTTTTCGGCATCCAACCTCTGGCGAATGAAGGCTTTCTTCGAGACTTACAGCGGGCTGGAAAAACTCGCACCGCTGGTGCGAGAAATCGGTTGGAGCCATAATCTGGCCATCCTGGAGCGGTGCAAGGATGTGTTGGAGCGGGAGTTCTACCTGCGCATGACCCACAAGTTCGGTTGGTCCAAGAATGTGCTCATCCATCAAATCGACAACCAGAGTTATGAAAAATCCCTGCTCGGTCAAACCAATTTCGACCAGGCACTGACACCGGAGTTGCGTGCCCAGGCCAAGTTGGCAATCAAGGATGAGTACACCTTCGACTTTCTGGAGCTAGGCGAGGAGCACAGCGAGCTGGAGCTGGAGCGGGCACTCATTGCCCGGATTGAGGATTTCCTGAGGGCCATGGGCGGTATGTTCGCCTTCATGGGCAGCCAGTATCGGCTGGAGGTGGACGGCGACGAATATTTCATCGACCTGCTGCTGTTCCATCGGCGACTCAAGGCATTGGTGGCTATCGAGCTGAAAATCGGCAAATTCATGCCGGAGTTCGTCGGCAAAATGCAGTTTTATCTGACCGCCCTGGACCGGCAAGTCCGGCAGGAAGACGAGAATCCTTCCATCGGTATCATTCTCTGCAAGGAAAAGAAGCGCACGGTGGTGGAATATGCCCTGCACGATGCACGCAAGCCCATTGGTGTGGCCACCTATGCAATCACCAAGACCTTACCCAAAGCGCTGAAGGGTCAACTGCCGTCACCAAAGGAAATTGCCAAATTGCTGGAGAATCTATGAAGCTATGGGATTTGGTCGGGATGTCGTATCAGTCAATTGTATTAGGGATATGCTTGGGAATTGACTTTGATGTTATAACCATATCTAGAAACGATGAATATCCTAATCGACACTAACATATTGATTCCTTTGGAGGATACGGCCAGAGAGCTTGATCCTTCATTGGCTCAAATGTGTCGCCTCGCGGATGCCAATAGCCATGCCTTATTCATCCATCCGGCCCAACGAGAGGATATCGAGCGAGATAGGGACGAGAGTAGAAAGAAAATAGTCCTCTCCAGGGTAGAGCAATATCAAGTCATCCCCGCCCCGCCACAGCTCTCTGATGCTGAATTACAAGAGTATGGTTGGAAGCAAGAGAGGGACAATGACCGGATAGACAATCTGTTGCTCCATGCGCTCTGCCGAGGTGCGGCGCACTTGCTGGTTACAAACGACAAGGGCATCCACCGGAAGGCTCGGCAGGCACAAGTTCAGGAACAGGTTCACTATTTAGAACAGTTCCTCGTTTTCTTAGAATCTCAGGTCGGGAAGCAAGCCCCACCGCCATTCGGTATCCAGGACCGTTACCTCCACGAATTTCGCGTACATCAGCCTTTTTTTAATTCACTGCGTGAGGGCTACGAAGGATTTAACGATTGGTATCTGCGGTCGGCACAGACTCAGCGAAAAGCATGGTGTATAAGCGATAACGATAAAGTCCAAGCCATCTGCATATATAAAAAAGAACAAAAGCCACGTATCGTTGATGGCGGTTCTCCTTTGGACAGCGATGCGTTAAAGCTATGCACATTCAAAATAGGGCATGCTGTCAGGGGGAGGAAGCTGGGTGAAAGGCTCTTGTTCACCGCCTTTAAATATGCCGTGGAACAAGACATCCCTTACGTTTACCTACATACGTTCGGCAAGGAACAAGCGATGCTGGTTTCATTGTGTGAAGATTTTGGTTTTCAATTCGCCGGGAAATATAAGGGACGAGATGACGTCTACCTCAAGAAGATGTATCCCCCGAAAAGATCGGGCGCCGAAGTCAATCCCCTGGATTATGCTGTTGAGTACTACCCGCATTATATCGATGGGCCAGAAGTTGATAAGTACATTATCCCGATAATGCCGCAGTACCACAACGAACTTTTTGCCGATATCAGCGACAACGCTAGAGGCTTGTTCGCCGATGACCCAAGGATGTATGGCCCCCAGGCAAATACCATCAAGAAAGCATATCTGAGCCACGCAAACACCAAGAGCGTCAGGCCAGGGAGTCTGCTTCTGTTTTTCAGGACCCATGACCGAAGGAGTATCGAGTGTATAGGGGTTGTTGAGCAAACATACCGTGGGAGAGATATTGACAAGGTGCTCCCGTTGGTTTCCAAGCGAACCGTCTATTCGAGGAGGGAAATCGAGGAACAGCTTAAAAGAGAAACGCTCATCATCCTCTTTCGGTTATTACGGATTTTTCCTCCTATCAAGCATTTTGTGATGGAAAGAGTGGGTATAAAAAGCCCTATACAAAGCATGCGCAAAATATCGCATGAACAATATGAGAAATGTATCAACTGGAGTGTGAATTGATGGGTAAGGCGGTGTTGATTTCCATCCATCCTGAACATGTAGCTAATATCCTTGGCGGCAGGAAAATATTTGAGTATCGGAAGGTGATCCCTTCTCAGGATCTATCATTATTGGTGCTGTATTCCACGGCTCCCGTAATGAAGATTGTCGCAGTCGCAGAGGTAATTGGGCGTATCGTTGGGGCACCCACGCAAGTATGGAATACAACGTCCTTCGGGGCTGGGATATCTCGCAGATTTTTCCGAGAATATTTCTCTGGTCAGCGTCAGGCGAGTGCTCTTTCTCTCGGTCGTGTTTATGAATTGACCCCACCTCTGGATTTGTCATCGCTTTCAGGAATGAAGGTCCCGCCACAGTCATTTTCCTATATCAATGGCGACGATCTCGCGCTTACCTTAGATAACCGCTCATCAACGCCATCTGTTGAGTCCCATATGGTGTTTTTGGGAGGTGTCCATGGTGTTGGCAAGAGCACGATATGTGCAGACATCTTTCAAGGCCTAGGATACCAATGCTTGTCCGCGAGTTCTCTGATTTCAGCTTATGGTCGAAAAATTGATCATAACAAGCGCGTTGATAATATTGAGGAGAACCAGTCTGTACTCTTGGAGGCACTTAATAAAGCTAAAGAAAAGAATTGGCGTTTGTTACTCGATGGGCATTTTACGTTAATTAATGGGCACGGGGAAGTTGAGCCTGTAGATGTTGAGGTGTTTCGGACGATGAGGCCTAATCAGCTTATCCTCATCAAAGGGAAACCTGACGAAATTGCGAACCGCTTACAGTCCCGCGATAAGAAATCTTGGACAAAGTCATTCCTTTCAAAATTTCAAGAAGCGGAAGAGGCTCACGCTCGATATGTGGCAAAAAGCATTGGGGTACCGTTGCGAATCATTAGCAATGACATTGGGAGAGTCCGCAAGCATATCGAGTAGAGGAAAGGAGTAATGAGTTAGCTGTCTTTACCGGTATCGATTCCGCATTTGTGAAAAATGAGGAAGTGGTATCGACAAGGTGGTCGCCCAAGTTGAAGCCTATCAACTACCTGCCCCAGCCTTCGAGGTTCCGAAAGGGTTTACCAGAGCTGTCCTGTTTGCGCATAGACCGTTGAATGAGATGGACAAGGCCGACCGGGCGAGAGCCTGCTACCTCCACGCCTGCCTGAAATGGGTTATGCGTGATTACTTGACCAATGCCTCGCTCAGAGAACGGTTTGGGATTGAAGAAAGAAACAAGGCCACCGTTTCCCGATATATCCGTGAGGCTGTCGAGGATGGGAAGATCAAGCCCTTTGACGAAGAGGCACCCAAGAAATTGATGAAGTATGTTCCTTTCTGGGCCTGATTTTCATTGATGGATAATTGATAGAGGGAGGATGGAAGCCGGCTGGCATCCAGCGCGAGGCCATGGGAGAATCGGGCAACTTCCCCCGGCCGCGGGTGGATATCAAGGAGTGCCTCAACCACACCGGATTTGGATCCGGTCAAGTCAAGCAACATCATTTGACATTAATTCAATATATTGAATTTTACCACATCATTTCTGCGACAGGCTCATACAACTCGCTAAATTTTATTTTTTTAAATTTCTTAAATACTCTACAAGTTTATATATTTTTGTTGATGGCATGTCCGTATTCGCAGTTTCACAATGATGCTCAATCTTTTTGCAATTTGCGATTGCAGTCACAAGATTATCTTTGGTGACTTGATAAGTATCGACATTCCCCTTCTCATAATTAGGTAAATAGCGCTTAAGATCTGAGATCACATTAGAACAGATTGATCCTGGGCAAGTATCGAACTGCTTCGTAGTGTATGTGAAATGAAGTAACAGCCAGAACTCAAAACATGGAACCGATGTTATTGCTAAAATAAAATGATTTTTTTTATTCCTAATTTTTCTTATCTTGTCAAGAGTCCAACTATAGGTAGAATGACGATCTTTATCGAATACACAAAAAATCCGGTCGTACTCTTTTTCTTTTTTGTATTCTTCAAGAGCAAAATCAACAATGGTACGAGGAGATGACCCCTCATTATTCTTGACTATCACAATATTTGCCGTGTTCAGCTGCAAGTCATTAATCAATGCACTGAAATAATTTGGCTCTGTTTTCTCACCTTCACAAACGATAAGGACCATTTCATAAGGTGCTCTTTTTGCTTGCTTCCTCATGAGTGAAGCAGCGGTCCGAGCCTTGCGCTTATGAAAGAGCTGATCGCTCCCCATCAGAATCTCACCTCGCCGATATATGGCAAGGCACCGAACCGCCCCTGTAGATAACCTTTTTCTAGAGCCTCATTCTTTCGAGGATGAAAGTCTGTTAATGGGTATAACTGCGTTGATTGGTCACTATCTTTTTCTACAAACCAGATCTGATCACGTCGTAAAATTTTAGAGTCAAGAATTGAGGTGTCATGAGTTGAAAAAATTAGTTGACCGTTTGCCGTGTTAAATTTCGAATTATGGATCAAACCGAGTAAATAACGTACTAAATGGGGATGAAAACTGTTATCCAATTCATCAACAATCAAAACGCGACCATTATGTAAAACATCCAGCCAGGGCGCGGCATAGGCAAATAGCTTTTGCGTTCCATCAGATTCCTCTGACAATGGGAATAAAGCAAACTCGTCCGAATTGTTTACCTGGTGCTTGAAAAACACTTCCTTGAAGGATTTCCCCTGCAAATCCCTCTGTAGGAGATTCTTTAAATCATCAGGCATTTCTGGTGGGAACTTTAGCCGGTCAATTTTTTTTTCTTTAACCGCAATGTCATCTACATCGATACCGGCCCCTTTTAAAAAACCAAGAATATCTTTACACGTTCCCTTATCCTCACAGTTCTCAGCTGTAAAACCTCTTTCAATCAGTTCTCCATGGCCAATAACAACCAACCTCTGAAACCACCGATAAACGGGTTGTAATTGCTCACTATTAAGTTGAACCGCCGTTGAAAGAAACAGGGCATTCGAACGTGTGGAATCCTGCCAGGTTTTTTTGGAACCAGAAAATTTTGCTCCGAAATACCACTCTTCCGTCTCTTTTCCTGGGTCATAGGAGCGCTCAAACCAACGTTGAGCCCTATTACCGGGATAAGCCAACAACCATTCATGGGTTACTCTCGTTCCTGTCACTGAGAAACCATATTGGTACCGAATGCCGCCCTGGACTAAAACAACCTCAAGTTCGCTTCCTTGAGAGGGTCCATCAGAATGGAGCAGAAATGGCTCCCGTCTAATTTTCTCTCCCTCCTGGCTCTCTTTGGACGAAGAGAGAACAAACTCCTGCATGAAAGCAAGGGCTTTGATCAAATTGCTCTTGCCACTACCATTAGCCCCATAGATCACCACTGATTTTAGCAATCTAGGTAACCCCTCCACAGGAGTGGCGAATGTGTTTTCATCCTGCAAATCTTTGATAGCCCCGGCAGACATGCTCAGTGTCTGTGCCCCCCAAAATGAACGAAAATTTTTGACACTGAATTCAATAAGCATAATCGCTTCCTGTTTTATTTGGCATTCGTCAGTAACAGATACAAGTGGCATAGAGGAAAATCTGTCTATTCTCGATCAAGAATATGCACAGAAAATTCATTTTTTCAACTAAAAATTGAATTCAACCATTGTCAACCTCAAAATTAGCTCTTAATTTGCCTGAAAAATTACATCCGGAGGAATCTGCATGGATCTACTAGGTCGAACATGGTTTGGCAATATCAAGGGGAGAGCGTGAATGTGACTAAGAATGAAATTACGGTGCGTCAAACGCGCGACGAGAACAAACTGATCCTGCGCGCACGGGACCGCAGCTACCAGGCAGCCAAGCTAACACAGGGTATCATCGTGTCTCTGTCGATCGTGCTACCTGTTTTAGGGGTGCTGGTCGGTCCACTTTTCCCTGAAGTGCGACCGTACGTTGCTTTAGCGAGCCTTGTCCTGCTCGTGCTTGAGACGGCGCTCATCGACCGCGTGCAGAAAGACCGACTAAAACGAGGTGCCAAATTGCAAGAGCAGTTCGACACGGATGTTTTCGAATTACCTTGGAGTAAGTTCGTAGCCGGTTCCCACGTCGAGCCTGAAGACGTGCGCGCTCTGTCCGCGAAGCCACTCTCTGCAGCCCGTGAGGGGCACTTTGACACTTGGTATGAACCGTGCGTTAGTCAGCTTCCGTTGCATCTGGCTCGGCTTGTGTGTCAGCGTACCAACATCAGCTACGACGCCCGCCTGAGGCGGAAATATGGCGGCAGCCTTCTCTTCCTAACGATCCTCTTCGGAGTTGGGTTGTTGTTTGCGGGCTTAGCGATGGGTCTCAAATTTCCGGAATTAGTGATGACCCTGTTCGTCCCGTTCATGCCGGTGCTGACGTGGGCGCTGAAGGAGCGACTGCAGCAAGCAAACACAGCTGCCTCGCTGACATGTCTTGGCACCGAATGGAATAAGATTTGGAAGCGAGCGCTGGGCGGCGCGAGCGAGGCTGAGGTCACAGGCGACTCGCGGGACCTGCAAGACGCCATCTACCAACATCGCGAACACAGTCCGCTGATATTTGATTGGGTGTACTACCGCTTGAGGGCAACAAACGAAGACGAAGCGCACCACGCCGCAGAAGACCTAGTGGCAAGGGCGAAGAAGGCGCTTTCGGAGGGCGCGAAATTATGAAACTGGTAGATCATTTCAAGACGTTCCTCGATGAGGAGGTCAATCTCAACAAGGCCCGTGTGGAACTGCTCAGCGATAGTGTTGAGGCCGTAAAATCAGCCATCAAAAGCTCCGACTGGGGTGCCAAAATTCTGGACTTCGCGGCCCATGGGTCTTGGGCTCACGGGACCATCATCAAGCCTCTCTCAGGCGATGAGTTCGATGCAGACTTGCTGGTTTTTGTGGAACCAGTGAACGAGTGGGAGCCAAAAGATTACGTTAATAAATTGGGCGCATTCTTTGACAGGCACAACACTTACAAAGATAAGGTGCGTCGCTATTCGCACTGCGTCACCATCGAATACTCAGGCGAGCGGCGTATTGACATCGCCCCTTGCTTGAAGGGGCGACTTCGCCAAGACAGCTATGAAGTTTGCAATCGCACTACCAACGCGTTCGAGCTTACTTCGCCCTTGGCCTACACGAACTGGGTAACCGGAAGGAACGCAATCGCTGGCACAAATGACCTCAAGAAGGTCACTCGGCTTTTGAAGTACCTGAGAGACATAAAGTCCAATTTCACTTGCCCGTCTTTCCTATTCACAACACTCGTCGGCTCCCACATTTACGATTCAGACAAAGGAACAGCAGCGTTCGCTGATACTCCAACATGCCTCAAGACAGTGGTTGGCCGGTTGGACGACTGGCTGCAGCAGCGCCCGTCAGTGCCTGAGATTCGCAACCCGGTGTTATGGTCAGAAATTCAGAGCCGGGCCTGGGACCAGACCAAGTACTCAAACTTCCGTGACAAAATAAATCTCTATCGCGGGTGGGTTGACGACGCCTACAACGAGACCGACCGGGACGAGTCGATTGGCAAGTGGCAACGCGTCTTCGGAGATGCATTTGCTGCGGGCGAGGCAAAGGAGGCTGCCCGTATCAGCGAGTCCGTGGCGAAGAGCGCCGCTCTTGTGTTGGCTGGTCATTTTCGGGACCTTGTTGATCTAGTCAAAGTTAAGGGGCGAGAGGCGCTTCCAGCGCAGATTACTCGGCTGCCGTACGTACAGCGGCCAAAGTGGCGTAAGGCATCCCAGCAGTACACTGTAAAAGTATCGGCCGAGCTGCTCATGTCGCGACAGGGGGCTTACATTCGCCCCGTTATGTCACTAGAGCCGGTCCAAAAAGGCTGCGCTATTCGGTTCACAGTCAGGAGCATTGCTGGATCCCCTTTTTCGAGCGAATTTAAGGTCGAGTGGCGAGTGACGAACACCGACAAAGCGGCCTATGATGCGAACGCTTTGCGCGGTGACTTTTACAGAAGCGACTCCGACATGTCGCGCACCGAGGGACTCGCTTACCGAGGGGTGCACTTCGTCGAAGCTTTCCTGGTCAGAAAGCGCGATCACCGGCTGTGTGGCATATCCGAGCCGTTTTACGTTGTCATCGAATGACAGAATAACATGCGCGCCACCCGACCCGTACCACACAGCTTTCGTTAGCAACGATTAAGAATTTTCCGGAGGCAAACCAATTTGTGGTCAGATACGGAATCCGAGAAGGACTACCTTAATTTTGGGGAAGTCTCACAACTGGCAGTCGATATACTTACGGCAGATGGTATGTTGCCGGTTTCCATTGGCGTATTCGGTAACTGGGGCGCGGGTAAGTCCTCTCTTTTGAAGCTGATCGAGCAGCACCTCGAAAAAGATGAAAAAAATTGGATAGTCATCAAGTTTGATGCCTGGCTGTACCAGGGGTATGACGATGCTCGGGCAGCACTCCTGGAAGTAATAGCGACCGCGCTGACAAAAGCTGCGGACGGAAACGCAAGTCTGGCCACAAAGACCAAGAAGCTTCTCGCCCGTGTCGACGGATTCAGGACTCTAGGCTTTTTAGCTGAGGGTGTAGCTATGTTTGCCGGCATACCTACCGGTGGGCTCCTTGCCCGCAGCGTAGGTGCTCTGAGGAATGCCGCTGGCGGCATCCAGGATCAGGAAGAGTATAAAAACCTGGGCAACACAGCCAAAGAGGCCAAGGAACAGGTTGGTGGCCTGCTGAAGCCTGAATCAAAAAAAAGTCCGCCTCAGCAAATTGATGCGTTCCGGAAAGAATACGGGGAAATCCTGGAAGAGCTTGGAAGGCCCCTGGTGGTGGTCATCGACAACCTCGACCGCTGCCTGCCTACGAATGCAATCCACACCCTAGAAGCCATTAGGCTGTTCCTGTTCCTGACCAATACCGCGTTCATTATTGCGGCTGACGAAGAAATGATCCGTGCCTCTGTGGCCGATTATTTCAAGGGAGCTTCGGACCGTCACCAGATTGACTACCTAGATAAGCTGATTCAAGTGCCCATCCGAGTACCAAAAGCCGGTGTTCGGGAAATCCGTTCCTACTTGTTCATGCTGTATGCCGTTGACCATAACCTATCCGCTGATAAACTCGATACTCTCCGGGAAGGTCTTGAGAAAGCTCTACAGCAATCGTGGAAGGACGATCCCATATCCAGGAAAGATGCACTTGCGCTAACTGGCGAATCAGAAGATGGCGTTCTAGCCAAGGCGTTTGCGCGCGCGGACCGTATCGCACCGGTACTGGCCAACTCCCCTATTATCCACGGGAACCCACGAATCGTAAAACGACTGCTCAATGTCGTTAAAATGCGCTCACAGATTGCACGGCGCCGCTCAATGCCTCTGGACGAGGCTATTATCACCAAGTTGGTTATATTCGAACGATGCGTGGGCGTAAAGGCAACGGCAGATTTCTATCGACTGGTGGATGCCGAACAGGGAATGCCCATGCTGCTCAAGCAGTTGGAGAAAGAGGGCGGCGAGGTACCCGATAATGCCCCCAAAACATGGACGGATAACCCGACCACGAAATCCTTCATCAGTGAGTGGGCCCAACTCGAACCCAAGCTAAACGGCGTCGACCTGCGAGCTGCGATTTACCTGTCCCGGGAAACCATGCCGATCGGGGCTTATGTGGTGGGCCTGTCGCCGGTTGGAAGAGAGGTGCTGGATGTACTGGTGGATACAAAAAATACCAGCTCGCCTACGGCAGAAAAGCTCCTGGATACCCTGCCGCTGGAAGAGCAGGTCCCGGTTATGGAGGGGATCGTCAGCTATCTGAGACAGGTGTCTGACTGGTCGAGGAAGCCCAAAGGATTTGCGGGCGCCTGCCTGCTGGCCCGACATTCAGCTGACGCGTCCAAAATTCTGATTCGGTACCTGCGGGAGCTGGAGCTGGGCGATAAACCCCCAGCATGGATGACGACGCAGTTAAAACAAGAGCAATGGCATAAGGACGCTTAATGGGGACATCGCAATCAAGTACCGGCCCGGGAGGCGGTTCACCGCTGGTACCGCCATGGGCGGATGACCAACCACAACAACCTCAAGCCACGCCTCAACCAGCTAGGTTCATGGCCTTCCGTCAGTCATTGGGACGCTTCGTGTCCGGAGGCGATCGGAATGACCTGCAGCGTGCTGTTGGGTACTATGCTCGCAAGGCCAGCGGAGGGAGAGACAGCGCAGCTCGGCGCATGGGCAGCGTTACCCAGGCCGGTGCCGGGCTCTTTGGTGCGTTGACGGGGGCGCCAGCTGGACCGGGAGAGATCAGTGTAGATTTGGGCAGTCTGGCTGGCCTTCCCTGCGAGTTAGCGATATCAGCTATCACCCAGGCTCTTGCCACCGAGGGGGGCGATTCGGATAAGATCCGTGCTGCGATGAATCATGCCTTGGTGGAAGCGCTGGACGGCGTGGAAATCTTTGATCCAGAGTGCATCACCGACAACGTCATCGTCGACACCATGATAGGGTACCTGGCCGAGGGTATTTTCCTGCAGATGGTGATGGACTCGGATAAGGCTTGGAACAAAGCAGATACACCGGCGCAGGCGATGCGCGCGGAAACGGATTTGCGGGAATTGATCAAGGTGGTTGTCGATAAGCATATGGAACCCAAACTCGCTGGCAATGTCCGTACATTTACCCGGCCTCAAATGGCCCAAATTGAGCGCCAGGCCATTGTTGATGCATGGAAGGAATGGGAGGCTTACCAGTGACACGATTAGTTTTTCATCACAATCACCAGCTGCTACCCCGGGCCAGCGATGATCTGCTGCCAGTGCAGCTTTATGGATTGAGTGGCCAAGACCGCGGGGACATATCCGTTATCGGGAACCAGGTTATCGACAAAGTTAGGCGACTGGGAGTGCGCATTCCCGGCCAGGTTATGGATTTTCTCACCATAGCGCTTGCCGTAACGGCCGCAGATACGTTTATTCGTCGAGCGGACGCAGCGGACGGCTGGACCCGGGAGTTTTCCTTTCAATTACCACTTCATGAACCTGACCGGTGGCAACCATTGAAGAAGGATCTGGAAAGAGCTTTACATTTCCTCAGTGGCGACATCTGGGATTTGAAATTTCAGGGGGGCGGTTACCCTCCACCGGTTCCGTATCGCCGGCGTGACCGCTTCCATCTGATTCGCTTGAGAGGCCTTGATTGCGTATGTCTGTTCTCCGGTGGGCTAGATTCGGCTATCGGGGCAATTGATCTACTTGCTCAAGGCCGGGCCCCATTATTGGTGAGCCATGCGTACAAGGGAGACAAAACTCACCAGGACAAGATAGCTGAAGCATTGCAGGGGCGATACTCAAGGTTTGAGGTCAATGTAGATCCCCACCTATACACTGGTGAAACCGACATTACCATGCGGACACGTAGCCTCAACTTTCTCGCGTTTGCCGCTGTTGGCGCCTGCGCAGTACAAGCTGTCTCGCAGCAAAAGCGTGTTGATCTGGTTGTTCCAGAGAACGGCTTCATCTCTCTGAATGCCCCCCTGACGCCGAGGCGCATTGGTTCCTTGAGTACCCGCACCACTCACCCACACTTCATAGAAAGTATCCAAAAGCTATTTGACGCGGCAGATATTCCCTGCCGTATCAGTAACCCCTACCAGTTCAAAACCAAAGGTCAAATGGCAGCGGAATGTCTGAATGAACAGTTGTTGGAAGACATCATCGACAGTACGGTATCATGCAGCCATTGGAAGCGATCGAATCAACAGTGCGGCATATGCGTGCCATGCATCATTCGTCGAGCCGCGCTCCATACGGGAGGATTTAGCGAAGAAACCGAATACACCTTCAATGATGTGGTGGACGTTCTGAATGAAACCGATCGCAGGGATGATCTTCTGGCGTTGTCCATTGCTGTGGCGAAAAAAAACACACGAAAGCCAGGCTCCTGGATTGCGGACAGCGGCCCCCTGCCTCCAGCGCAATTCGTAGATTATCAAGAAATCTTCTTGCGAGGACTGGGCGAAGTTGAAGCCTTCCTTAGGGCCGAAGGTGCGCTGTGATCATTGATATGCACTGCCATCTTGATCTGTATCCGGATCCATTCAAGGTGGCTGAAGAATGTGAAGCGAGAGGTACTTATGTCCTGTCAATGACAACGACGCCGAAGGCTTGGGACGGGACATGTAGGCTCGCTGCAGGTTGTCAACGCATCCGAACAGCATTAGGCCTGCATCCGCAACTTGCCCATCAGCGCGCCAATGAGCTTGAGCTTTTTGACGCACTGCTTCCCGGCGCTAAGTATGTGGGAGAGATTGGTCTCGATCGTGGTAAAGGACTTGAAGTTCACTGGGACGTTCAGCTCAAAGTGTTTCGCCACATTCTCAAGAGCGTGGATCGTGCTGGTGGGCGGATAATGAGTTTGCATAGCCGCGGCAGTGCGACGGCTGTGTTGGACGAATTAGCGGGTGTATCTGGTATACCTATACTACATTGGTTTACTGGAACGCTCGCCCAGCTGAAAAGAGCCATCGATATGGGTTGTTGGTTTTCCATAGGACCAGCTATGTTGAGCACCAAAAAAGGCCGTAATCTTGTTTCAATGATGCCCAAAAGTTGCATTGTTACAGAAACCGATGGTCCGTTCGCGAAATTTTCAGGCAAGCTATTGTCTCCGTGGGATGTGAAATTATCAATTAGGGAAATTTCACATATCTGGAAATGTGATAACGCTGAAGCAGAAGAAATTATAGCTTACAATTTCAAGCGGCTCTTGTTGTGTCAGTAATATATTTGCTAATCGGCTAAGGGTGAATTTCTCTCCCGCTCTCCATACCACTAGGTACGCGGGGCTACATCAAACGGTTCCCGGTTGTTATCGGACCGTAGCCGGATACTCGTTTCTTCCATCACCCTGTTTCTTCTTTCTTGTGGCCCAAGGCCATGTTTCTTTCCTTTCCTGATTCGTCACACGGCAATAAAAAAACGGCTGCCCAACCGTTATGGTCGGAGCAGCCGTTTGAATTACAGGGGTTTCTTCGTTTCTTGAGCTTGTTCTTTTATGCTGCCGCTGGCAGCGTTTCTTCCTGAACACTGACAATTCCAGCTTTGTCGAGGACAAAGTCAGCGGCGTGCTGGGCCTTGGCAGCGGCGGTGAAGATGGCCCTGCTGTCACCCTGGAGGATCTGCAACCAGTGGTGGATATACTCCGGATGGCGCATGTTCTCAAAGACGATGCCGGTGTGGGCACCGAGAAAGGCCGCGCCGATCTCGGCGACCAACTCCTCGAAAGCATAACCAAGGTCACCGAAGCGGGTCCCAAACACCCGGTTCAACCGTTCAGAATGCCCGGTCCAGTGGCAAATTTCATGGTAGCCAGTGGCATAGTAGAAATCACTATGCTCAAAGCTGGACCGATGTGGCAGGAGCACCATATCCGGACCCGGCAGATAGCAGGCCTTGTTGCCGCCATGCTTCAGGTTCGGCAGGGCCAGGATCTGCTCCGCCAGTTGGTTGCATTCGTCCACACCGTGCGCCTCTTCTTCGACCAGCGACGGAAGATCCAACCCCTCGCACTGTTCCACATTGAACACCGTGTAGCTGCGGGCAAAGGGGATCAGCTTCCGCTCCTGTCCGTCATCGGTCAACGCATCGGGTGCTGCATCGCCGTCCCGGTCCCTGGCAGGCAGGAACTTCCAAAAAACAACAGAAGCCCCTTTCTCGCCCTTGCGCACATGGCCGCCCAACTGCTCGGTATTGCGGAAGGTGAGCCAGCGGGGATCGACATGCCCTCGGGCAAGCGCCACCAGATTGAGCAGCAGGACGTTCATCCCTCGGTAGGGCCGATTGGTGAGCGCATTGCGGAAGGGTCCGTAATGGACCGATTGCCAGGGCTTGGCCCAGGGATTGACGCCGTCTTCCAAGGCAGTGATGATCTTGGCGGTGATTTCTTCGTAGATGGATATTTTTTGACTGCTCATAATCTCGCTCCTTGAGTGCAGGGGACAAACCCATCGGGTCGTCCCCAATAGGTGTCATGCGCTGTGATGGCCGGTTTCAGAGAGGGAGAGGACCTCATCCCCCACGATCAGATGATCGAGAACCCGGACATCGATTACCTTGAGGATCTCGGTCAGGGTGCGGGTGAGTTCCAAATCCTCTTTGCTGGGCTGGATGCCGCCGGAGGGGTGGTTATGGGCGATGATGACCGAAGCTGCATTGAGCCCCAGTGCCTCCTTGACCACCTCGCGGGGATGGACCGAGTTACGATTGATCGAACCCCGGAACATCTCCCGCCAGGCCAGCACCTGATGCCGGCTATCGAGGAACAGGCAGCCGAACACCTCGTACTCCAGGCCGGTGAGCTTCAGCCCAATGGCCTCCTTGGCGGCAGTGGGCGACAGGATCGCTGCCCCGCGTCGGAACTGATAACCGCTGAGTTTGCGGGCTTCGGAGAGAATGGTTTCCTTGGGTGCGGGTTGGTAAATCCCGCACAACTCTTTGATGTAGAGCATGTGTGCCTCCTAGGGACGAGGCACAACAGCCCATCGGGGCAGCGTGCCCCGTCAGGGATTTTTTGTAATTGATAGCTATCAAGCAGCCTGCCGGACCTCGGCCAAAACGAAATGGCCAAGGTGGGGCGGCTTGTAGAGACGTATGGGTTTGTGGTTGATCTCGCCATGGCCTTGGCCGTCATAGCTGCCGATCCGGCGATCCTGCCAATAGATCACCCCAGCTTGCAGCCGGAAGCGATTACCGTCCACATAGGCCACCGCCATATTGCCCCGGAGATAAACCCTCCCCCTGATCACCAGCTCGTGGCGGACCAGGGCGGTCTGTCCATCGGGAGAACTGATGGTGGTCGTGGTGGTCACCCGGGTTTCCTCGGTGGTGGTGATGCTTTCGGTCTCATCGAGATCAAGCACCGAGGCCAACTCCCGCTGGCGATACCGGCTCCAGGCGGTGGTGACATCATCCACCGGCTGTTGACCGGTGAGGGCTTTGGCCAACTCGTAGAGCATACTGTTTTCCGATTCGGAAAGCGCAGCCAGCCCCTGACCCGAGAGTTCGCCCTCAACCGCGAGCGAGGTCTCCATCTTCTGGGCCATGAGGCTGAGCGCCTTGTCCTGCATGGTTTCGGCATAGGCCAGGTAGAAGACCCGGACCGGCAGGTTCTGGCCAATCCGCCAGGAACGGCGGCTGGCCTGTCTGAGGGTGAACACCGAGTAGCCGCACTGGAAGAATACGATGGTCGGGAAGTCGAGCAAATCCAGACCGGTCTTCACCAGGTTGGGGTTGCAGAGCAGACAGTCGTATTGGCCAGTGGCGAGGTTTTCTTTCAGCCAGTCTTCCCGCTGTTCCGGTTTGACAGTCTGTCCCCGCAGTACCAAGGGGGAGAATCCTTTTCCTTGCAGCTTGTCCACCAGGGTGGGCATCAAGTCACGGGTGCCGGTGTGTTCGAGAAAGACCGCCACCTTGCGGCCCTGTTTACGTTCGGTTGTCAGGATCTCCAACAGCCGCTTTTCCTTGGCCAGGAGGTTGATCTCCAGGGCCGGAGCCGAGGCGATCAGTTCCTCCACGCCGCCGCGTTCGAGATAGACCCGTTCGCCGAAGCGGCACCCATCCGGATAGGCAAGCAGGCTTTGCAGCATCTTGCCCAAGAGCCGCATATCCCCGCAGGCGAGCGCCTTGCGGGTAGCAGCGACCAGGGTGTTGGAGAGTTCGAAATAATGCATTTGCAGTACGTCATCCATTGGGGTGGTGACGATGATTTCTTCATAGTCGGGCAGAGCCTGGCTGACATCGTTCAGCCGGACAAAGGCAGACCGTTCCAAGAGCAGATCCGGCAGCAGCTGGGGGGAAATCCCCGGCGCCTCCTTGATCCGGGCCTTGCCGGTCTTGCGGCCGATGCTGGCCTGATTCCAGTCCGGGCCCAGATCATCGACCTTGTAGGTGCGCTCCACCACCCCATAGCGTTCGGCAAACCCGAGGGTGCGGCCGTATTCGAAACCTGCCTGCACTATCTGCCGGGGAAACATCCGCCAGAGGAGGTAGAACAAATCACGACTGTAACCGCCCATGAGGGTGCCGGTCAGCGCCAGCACCTTGCGGGAGCGGGCGATCAGGCAGGACATGGCCTGGCCCTGGGCGGTGCCGCCTCCCTTGAGTTCATGGACCTCGTCGAGGATGACCAGATCGAAAAAACCCTTGGGGAGATAGCGCTTGATGAACTCGGCCTTGGCATAGCGCCGGTTGCGCCCACCATCGGCCGACCACATCCGGGCCCGGCAATGTTCACAGACCGGGGCCGGGTCGCTCACATTCAAAAAGACCTGAGCGCCGCAGTCCGGGCAACAGGACGAACCTTGCCGGACCATGAGGCCGGGCTTGCGCTGGTAGTGCAGCTTAGCGCGCTCCTTGCCCAACACCCAGATCTCGGTGCCCCGTGGTTTTGCAGGGTTATGTTTATGATCAAGCAACAGGGTCATGTCCCGGCCGTTGAGGTTGATGCAGGTGCAGCCGGGCAGCGTTGCTTCCGCCTCCCGGATCCACTTGCGCACCAGATGACCGGGGCATTGAATGAGGATGCGTTTGGCCGGCTTGGGAATAAGCGCGGCCACAGCCAGGCTCATGATCGTCTTGCCGGCGCCCATCTCACCCACCAGGAAGGCACCTTTGCGGTCCTCCTTGTAAAGCGTCCGGGCAATGGGCAGGATGCCGCAGCGGATCTGGGCCTCAAACGGGGTGCGCTTGAGCTGGCCCAGTTGTGTGCGTGCCTGTGCATCCCACTGATCCTCTGCCTTGGGCTGATAGACCGGGTGCATGGTGGTGATGACCTGGGACTTGAGTACCTCGCCCCATTGATCGAGAAATTCGCTTAAAGGGATGTCCATCGTCTGTCCTCCATGGGGAAGGCAGACGATCCCCGTCAGGGGACCGAATGCCTCCCCTGATCGGGTTGTTGTGAGTTCGTTTAACCGAGATAGCCGAGCCGGACCCCTTCCAGGATCCGTTCCTCCAGCACCTCTTCCTGCCAACTGATCTTCCAGGCCTGTCGCAGGTGCGGGTTGCCGAAGGAGTAAAGCCGCTCCGGCTGCAAAACCTCGTCCCATAACCAGTCGCGCCACTCAGGCTTTAAGGGCATGGTGGAGCTGTTGTCCAAACGGTGATAGGCCTGCTGTTTGACCGCCGCCATATCCTCGCCAAAGACGATGACCGAGCAGGCGGTTTCGGTGTGCTGGGCCTTGCGTTCGAACTGTTCGGCACTGATCAGCACCTTGTTGACCACATCGCCGATCTTCCGCGCCCGGATTGAGCGGATGGTTCCCGGAGTGCGGCCCAACTCCAAGGGAGTGGGTTCGATCCCGGAGATGCGGCTGAAACCGCCGTTGTAGAAGTGGGCTGATGTGGCCTGGATCTGGGCCGGGCTGCCGACCAGGCTGAGCAGATAAGCCCGCGCCTGATCCGGCTGGATGCTGGCGATGAGGCCGTCGCAGTAGGTGACAAAGCCGTTGCTGCGGATGGTGAGATAATCGTGCATGATGCCTCCTGAAAAAAAGAGGGAGACATCCCCACCGGGGAATGCTCCCCCAATGGGTTGGTGTGGATGTGAATTAGCGGATGATCAGCATCTCGGCCTTGGTCATGTCGATGGCCTTGATCGTGGGCTGGTACAGGTCACGGGTGGTGACCATAGTGTCACCGCTGTTGTTTTCGGCGATGGAGTGTATTTTTTCCGTCTTGTGGACCACGCCCTTGATCACCAGCCTGCGGCCGTCCATTTCGATCTCGCCGTTCATGTAACCGCCGGCGAGCATCAGGGCCAGATGGCCGTTTTTCAACGGCGCCAAAGGCCGGATGAAGTGACACTGTTCGGGCACCAGATCGTGGGTGAGCAAGTCCGCCAACAGCCCGCTTTTGCGGACCAGGGGGATGGTTTCCCGTGGATCGATCCGGCTGCATGTGAAGGTGCAGGGGCGTTTGGGAGCTGGAATAACCAGCCGTTCCGTACAGCTTGATAACTGCAGAGCCGTTGCCAGAAAGATCTCCGGTGTCATGCCGGCGATGCAGCTCAGCTCCTGTTCCATTTGGGCTGCCTTGGCCTTGGTCACCAATGAGCGTTTCCGCCCGATCACCAGGCACTGATGGAAAACCCGAAAATCATCCTCTGGAAAGGCGTAGACCTGAAGGTCGGTGAAATGTCGGGCCAGGACCGAGGCGCAGGCGGCCAGCACTGTGTAGGGAACAACCAGCACCAGCCAGCCGTCCTTGTGCAGGGTCTCCTGGAAGCGTCTGAGAAAGAGCGCTTCCATCCGCTGGGCACGGGCTTCCGGCTCCAGACCGTAGTCATAGGGTGGATTGAGATAGAGCAGGCCAAAGGCTCCGGGCGAGATCCGCATCTCCACCAAGGCGTCGCCCCAGAGGAGGTGATGGATTCGTTGCCGTGCTTGGGTGGCCCGATCATGATCCAGTTCAATACCACAGGTAATGGCTCCACATCCTTCTGCCAGTGCGGCAAGGGTTTGCCCTTCGCCGCAGCAGGGGTCGAGAATGCGGGCGCCTTCTTCGATATCGAGCAGTTGTTTGAGTTGGCCGCAGACACTCTCCGGTGTCGGATAGTAGCCTGCCTTGGCCTGTGAACCCAGTCGTGCCATGGGTATTCTCCTTCCGTTATTTTCTTAAACTGTTTAACGTGAGCGTTCCTGCTCCGTCTCGACCACAAAATGCACCAGCGCTGTTTGTGCGAGCATGAAGCCATCCTGTCCCTCGATTCGGGCCAGGTGCATCAAGTCGGTCAACAGATCGATGATTCCGGTCTCCAGGGTATCCAAAGGTTCGCCCTTGCTCCGATAGTATTGATCGAGTGCCTGCCGGGCGGATTCGGTTCGTTGTGTCATGGTTGTTCCTCCTGGATGCGAGAGATCTTCATCTCCCACCAGTGTGGATTGATGCATTCCAGGACCCTGATCGCCGGTTCCCGGCCGGTCAGAGGTGAAAACACCAGGTTCCTGAGGGCTGAAAACAACTCGGGTGCAGCCTGGAGCATGCGGATGTTGCCAGCATTGTGCCGGGCCACGATCAGACTGCGCCGATCGCCCTCGTCATCGGATATGTCGTATCCTTGGTCGCACCATATTTGTTGCTCATGGCGGACTTCACAGATGATATATCCACCTTCGGTGTCCGGATGGGATTCGACGGTCCAGGGAAAAGGGGTGATCTCCAATTCATCCTGAGGCCGGAGTTGAGGTTCCAGGGGTTCTGCATTCATTACCTGTTGTTCGTGATGCATGACGATCTCCTCGGTATTTAGAGAATGGATAAAAAAGCCCGAACCCCGCAGGTGCGAGATTCGGGCGTATCAGGGGAAAAGAGTTTTGTGGATAGACAGCAATCAGAAGGGCACGTCGTCGGACAGCGGCGGTTCGTGGCCATCTTCCGGCGGGACCGGAATTTCGGCTCTATCGCCGCCACCGAGCATCTTCATTTCACGGGCAATGATCTCCGTGGTGAAGCGGGTGACGCCTTCATTATTCTGCCATTTGCGGGTCTGCAGACGGCCTTCAATGTACACTTTGGAACCCTTGGCAAGGTACTCGGAACAGATCTCGGCCAGACGGCCAAAGGCAACGATGCGGTGCCATTCGGTCGCCTCCTGAGCATTGCCATGGGTATCCTTCCATCGCTCAGTGGTCGCTACCCGAAAAGTAGCCACAGCCACCTGGGTCTTGGTGTAGCGGGTATCAACGTCCGCGCCTAAATTGCCGATCAGCATGGTCTTGTTTAACATGATGGTTCTCCTTGAAGAAAACGAGGGCGCACCTCTCCCCACCACGGGGAAAAGACGAGTACCCTCGATGATGGGTGAGGTCGAATCGGAAAAATCAGTAAATCTGCTGCAAGCCCTGACGTTGCTGTTCAAACTCAGCGGCAATCATCTGGACTTGTTGGATTTCAAGCGGGGTGGCAAACGAGGAAAGATCGAGGTCATAAACCTGGATATCCAATTCTTCCGAGGAATAGACCGCCAGGACCAGACCGCCTTCCACATGGATGATGACCCGTGGCAAGGGCTGGTCTACCGACATACTCCTTGATCAACAGCGATAATCTGTTGCATAGAAACTCCTTGAAAAAATGGGTGATGGAAAAAGAGAGGAAGGACTCTGGTCGCAAAGTCAGGCAGCTTTCTTGATCTCCAGGAAGGAGTACGAACTGCTCTTCTGGAAATCTGCCAGTGACTGGCCATAGCCTTGAAGAAACTGGCCCAGCCGATCCGTATCCAGAACCTTCCGGGTACGAACAGCCTTGCGCAGCAGTTGGCCATGGGCCTTGAGCGGACCGCGCTGGGCAACAATGGCCAGCAGATCGCTCTTGCGCATGCCGATCTCTGCTTCCAGATCTCGTTGCTGATGCTGCAACTCAACCAGAATCTCGACACTCTCGGTCAGTTCCCGGACCTCTTCCGCTTCGAACTTGGGGCAATCCATGAGAAAAGGGCAGTATCCGCAGAGTGGTCCAGCTTCCATGACCGGGGTGGTCAGTTCGCCATCACTGTATTGCTGGTACTGGTTCCAGATAGTGGAAGCCCTATCGATCAGACCTTCATAGATGGTAGTCTGCGGAGTGTAGCCGCCGAAGAGCTGCATCCCTTGGTCACCGAAGTTGACCGCCAGAATGGCGCCTTTCTCCACGGTGTAGTCGGGGTAGCTGTCGGATAAGAGGCCCATCTGCAGATACAATTGGGTTTCCCACGAGCCATAGGGATGTTCCGGGATGTTCTCCGGTGATTTCACCTCCAGGACCGCCATGGTTTTTCTGATTTCCGATATGAAGACAAAATCCAGATGAGCCATAACCGGGACAGCGCCCGCATGACGAACTTCGACCTGCCGTTTGAAGTTGGTGAAACCGGCGACGGCGAAGGCAGCGGCAACGATCTCTTCGGCCATGTGGCCTCTGCGGTGACGCAGCAGGGTGACCAGATCGGCTTCCGGGGTGTTGAGTTTGGTGAGAATGGTTTTGCGTGGACAGGCTCCGATGTCGGAAGCGCCAAGATAGGTGGTCCGATCACCGAGAGTTTCCACGGTCTGTTGGATGGCAAGCTGCTGGAGGGCGGCTTGCAGGGTGATCATCAACTGGTCTGACATGGTGGTATCCTCCTGAAAAAATGAGGGAGGATACACGAATTCCCGCCGAGGGAATGGTATCACTCCCTCTGGTTATGGGTGGGATTGGTCAGGCTGCTTTTTTCATCCAGTTTTTACCGGTTTTATCCCATTGAAAGCCCGCAGCCTTGAGAAGTTCCTTCTTGTCGAACAGATGCTCGCCGATGGCAATGATGACACCTTGACGGTTCTCAAAGGTGACGCCGGCAATCTTGGGCATGTCCGAGGTCGGATCACTTTGGTCTGCTGGTGGCTCAACCGATGGTTTTTTCTTGGGTGGGAGTTGCTTTGCTCCTTGCTGATAAACGTGTTTCAGTAGGCCCTTGTAGGCATCGCTGCCAATCGACAACAGCGACATGCATTTTTGGATCGCATCGGTGATCGCCCCTTTTTGAGCATCGCCAACATTGCCTTTGACAATCTGCATCTGCCCTTTGTGGGAGCCTTTACAGAGCCAAGTGTCATCGATTCTGAGAAAAAGCTTGATTTCGGCGACTGCTTGGTTGTCGAAAATCTCTTCCTTGGTCAGTTCGTACCGCCAGTTCTCCGGACCGAGCACATCATTGACGCTGTCAAAGACATACTGCGGCCGGTAGCCGTACTTGATTTGGCCGATTTGTTTTCCTTCCCTGTCGGTCATTTTGATTTCCTGGATCGCCTCGATCCCGAATGCACGCAAGCGTTCGTTGATCGAATGGACCTGTTCCTGTAATGATGCCATGGTGTTGCCTCCTATAGGTTTGGGGAGCAAACGGCATGGCTCCGCCGGGAGCATGACATATTTCGCTCCCGATGGATGGGTGGGATGGAATGGAATGCAGTGGGAGAACGGTTCAACTTTTCCGAGAACTCACAGACAGAGCGCGGCTTCGGAAAGACAGAGGAATAGCTATCGGTTCAACTGGAAAAGGAGAATGAAGGGGGGAACGAATCAAACGATCCGTTTTGAACGGTGTGCGTGCGCAGCTCTCCCGCGTCAAAAAAAGACGTTCGCCTCTGCGATTAAACGTCTCTGGTCGAAAAAGACAGTGCAGCCGTGGTACCTGGAATTCAAGAACACGAAAACCGTGTTCAGCTAAGCCCTGAAAAGGGATATCTCATTTGAAATGAGTCGGAAATATAGGACATATAATAACGCTTGTTTTACAAATGGCAACCAGATTAGCCTATTGCAAAAAACGGGCTCCTCGCCATTTGGTGTGGAGCCAAAATTATTCAGTGACACACGTTTTTTCCGTTGTCAATCATAGGAAATTATAGAGGACTCTCGTTTGGCGGAGGGTATGGTTCCATTTTGCTTGGGATTCCCTTTATGTCGCTTGGAATATAGATTCTGGAGCGACCGATTGTCTGCTTTGCTGGCAGTTCATTGCGTCAACCTCCTCCCGCGCTTCGGTCATCGTAGCGCTCTAGACGTCTCCAGTTTGAGCAGATGGTATTTTTCGCCATTTCTCCGCAAATCCCAGCGCTAAGGCCCGGCAGGCCAGATCTATGAAAGCTGCATTGTTAGTTTCCTTTCTAGTCGGCGCCAGCAACTGACGGTACTCTTCCATCCGTGCATAGTGACCACCGACCGCACAGGCCACTTGGGCGGCAAAGCTGCCCATTACCTCGTTCTGGCAGGTTTCCGGCAATACTCCCCAGGTTATTTTGTCTCTCAAATGGGTTAGGGCTGCCACAGCGGCCACCGTCATGGGGTCACGTTCGATGGCGCTAAAATTACAGCGCAGCAGTTCTGCTTGATCATTTTCCAGATGATCGCAGATGTTCTCTTGCATTCCAGCCCTGCTGAGGCCGAAGCGTTCCAGGTGGATTTTGGCCGAGCATTGACTGGTTGAGGTCAAGTTGTTCTGCCGGGCCAGGGTTCCCTTGATTGACTCATACACCGTTCGACCGATCAGTTCGCCTAGTTTGGCGTGCTTGCCGGCGCTTGTCAGCGGCGGGCCTTTATCCTCCATAACGGCCACCGCGATCTGGTCTGTACCGGTACCGGTGGCCAACCCATCGGAATAGCGGGAGTTGACCGCTAATTCTTGCAGGACTGCGGTCTTGGCCTCGGTGGCGGTCATTATGCAGCGCGTAAGCGCCCCGTGGATCAGTGGTTTGTTAATGAACAGCAGCGTGTTGATGGTTCCCGGTCCAGGGACAACGGTGGTGTGCGGCAGCTTTTCAAAACCCTCGCTTGTTTCCACTACCAAGGCCGGATCACCGACCCGACCAGCATTGCCCTCAACCCCACCGGTGCAGACAGCGGCCACGATTAAGTCACGAAAGGCCTGCACAACAATGCAGACGTTGTTCATATTGGCGGCGGTACCCAAAGTGGCGCAATGTTCAGCGGGCAGACCGTGCTGTTTGCAAATCGAACGGCGATAGCCCATAGGATCCAGATAGGCCATGGGGGGCAAACGGTGCCAATGACCGACCGGTTCGCAACTCTGATGGTTATAGAGATACTGGAGATCGGTACGCAGACCGCCGGCGGCCCGGCAGGTGGATAGCACCGTGTGGGGACAGAGGAAACGGGCAAAGATAATCTTCTCCTCTTTGTGGATTTCTACGCCGTTGTAGAAGGTATCGATGAGCATAATTTTCCTCGGAGCGATGATTGGAAGTCAGTCTCGCGCCCGATTGACCAAGTGCAGGATTAGCCAGAACAGAACGGTAGGCAGGAAAAAGAGAAGGACTGAAAGTTGCTGCCCCCCAGATAAAGCGAGCCGAGAAGAAGCTAGACCAATGCAGCTCAACTTGTTCGCCAGAAGAAATTTGATCGAGCTTTTTAAATCATTCTCCGTTCAACTTGTTGTTTATTCACAAATTTTATCATGAAATAACTCATGAGACTGCACTGATGCTATCCCAGCAAGCATCTGCAACCTGTGTGAGCAATAGTTCATCCAAGGATACAAAACCAAAGGTATGATATCGGGCCACTAACAGTATCGTGCCTAATGTTAGGGCGAAAAACACAACCAGAGGGATATCCCGCACAACCTGTTGCATCCTCGCCTCCTCAAAAAACAGGTGGTACGGACCTCGTTCTCTCTTATCCTTCATGATTCGCTCCCAACGAATTGCGAATCCATAAGGAGAATTGTGATACTGCTCCAGGTAACGGAATTCCAATGAATTGGTGATGAAGTAGCGGAGGAGGGTTGTGTTAAGGTAGAAAAATCGTTCTCTCAACGGTTTTCTTACGTCATATCCCGCAAGGAGTTCTGCATGGATTTTGTTACGGAGTTCCTGATACAGCTCGGCAATGAGAATGTCCTTGTTCGCAAAGTAACGGTAGACGGTCCCAGCTCCTACCCCGGCTCGTTCAGTAATGGCGGTCATAGGAGCGCCGTGAAAACCATGCTCGGTAATGAGTTCTAGCGCAGCCTTGAATATCTTTTGACGTTTTTTCAAAGTCGCCATAACGCACTAAGCAGAAACAAAGTAATATGAAATGAAAATTAGGCAGAGCCACGATAGTTAATTGGTCAAAAAAGCGCCAAGATATGGCGTTCTCCTTGTTAGCTGGATCGTGTCTCCCTGGGAAAAAGGCAGGGAATCTCGATCACAGGAAATGGCCATTAATATCCGAAGCCGCGCGGAAGCGCAGCGTAACCAGATTGCCCTCTTGAGCAACGGCTCCTGCAGTTCACAATCGTTTTTTTGACAAAAAAAGCTGGTGCCCAGTATGAGAGGGTTGCTTATTCTGTTTTGATTGTTGAGTCGTACCATTATCAATACTGGTAACCCTCATCTTTTCAAGTGAGGTGTCAGATCAAGTTGAAACTATCTCAGCTTTTTTTACCTTGCAGAAGCACCTCGTTTTATTATTCGGGGTCTTCGGCTTTCAGCCGGGTGATGTCGGTAAGTGTACCGATAATCCGCAGGGCTTTTCCCTGATCATTCCTAAGAGTCGCCCGTCCTTGTGACAGCATCCACTGCCAGCCGCCGCTCTTATTCCGCATCCGATACTCCGCCTTGTAGCGAGGAGTTTTTCCATGAATATGGGCATCACGAAGAGCCAACACGAATTCTCGGTCTTCAGGATGCAAGAGATTCGCAAAGGATTCTTCATCGCTAATTTTTCCGCCCTCATACCCCAAATTGTGCTGCAAAATTTCACTGAGATATAGTTCGTTGATAAGCAAATTACGATCCCAGGCACCATTAAACGCGGCATCCAGCGCCAGGGGATAAATATTTTCGCTTTGGGCTAAACCTGACTCCACCAGCTGGCGATGATTTTTTTCCTCAACTGACTGTTGATTCTGCGAAGCCAGCCTTTGCATGAGGCTTCGTTTTTCCTGACAGCGTCGGATCCGAAAGACTAATTCTTCTATCTCGCAGGGTTTGAGAGCGAAATCATCAGCCCCCAGGCGCAGGGCGTCCATGGCAATGCCCCTATCGAAGTCGCCGGTGAGAATAATGACAATAGTTTGCGGCGCAAGCTTTTGCACGGCCTTGAGCACCTCGAAACCGTCAACACCGTCAACACCGACCATCATTAGGTCTGTGATTACTAACTCATACTGCCTACTCTCTAGAGCTTTAATTGCCTCACTACCACTGGAAACTGTGGTTACTGCGAAATGCTCAATCTGGAGTTCCCGGGTAAAAGACTTCCGAATGATCATCTCGTCATCAACAAATAAAATGGATGTCTCCACTATTGTTTTATTATTCATTTGGCATCAATCCTTTTATGGTTGCCCCTAATGGTAACTAAACGCGCAGCGTCATTGCGAACCATCTTCCAAGTAAAAAAGCCCGGAAATCCAGGTTCCAGGCGTGTCAACGATTCGAAAGAAAGATTTCAAATCAAAAATTTCATCCAGTGTTAGAAATGTAAACAGAACATTAGGATAACCAAGTTATAGCGCCTACGATTGCCGGCCCTACCTTAGTTTCTTTGAGATTCGCTTATATGTATCCTTCAACTCTTCACCGATGATTTTGGCTTTAAAAATATACTCCTCCGAAGTATCGATTGCGTCGTCCGTTATTTTCTCAGCATTTTCTTTGAATTGATTCCATTTTTTTTCAGCATACTGAAATTCTTCTTTTGCATCCATCGACGCGAGATGAATTTTCAGTTTTATATTGTCTCTTTCTGTTCTTACTCTGTTTGCCATAATATTGAACTCTTCCTTTATATCCATATACCACCTCGTATTTTAATTTGATTTTAATAATTTGTTATGAATATACGTTATCTATTTCATATTTAATGTATCATATTGCACCTCCTTGTTAATGATGAACTAGCAATATCGAGACATGGATGTAACTTTCATTATTACTTGCACTCTCTCTGGTATATATTTTTAATCTTAACGAATTTATTGACAGATTATCTGAGATAATTCATCTATTTTTTAAATAAAATACAGATTAACATGAAATATTTTTATGCATGAGTACGACTTTCGTGTCGAGAAAATATATCAGTTCCCAACCCCTTCAAAGAATGAGGAATAAAATAATAAAGAGATTTCCTTGCGAGCCAGTCCATCATTGTGGATTCATCGATTGCCTGTAAGCGGATGTAAATATCGAAGACTATTTCCGTGAACCGTTCGACCAGTACGGGATCGAAGTGACCGCCCGCCTCGTGTTTGAGCTTGGCAAGGCATTGCGCCAGTGGGAGTGCTAGCCTATAGGGTCGATCCGAACTCAAGGCGTCAAAAACATCGGCAATGGTGAATATCCGTGCATTCAGCGGAATTTCCGTCCCGCTGAGGCCACAAGGATACCCGGTGCCATCGAACCGTTCATGGTGGTTGGCCACAACTTCCTCACCGGCGCTCAACCACTTCGAGGTTCGAATGATACGCATCCCCAAATCGACATGAGTCTGCATAACCGCGTATTCCTCTTTAGCCAACGGACCGGTTTTGAGCAGAATGGTGTCACTGATGCCAATTTTTCCTATATCATGTAGAAATGCACCGAGAACGAGGCGGCGCATTTCTTCAGGAGCCAACTCAAAGGATTCGCCAAGATAAATCGCGTATAAGGTCACCCGGTAATTGTGCTCGCTGGTTACTGAGTCGCGTATAGCGATAGCCGCCCCTAACGATGCCGCCATTTCAATATTGGCATGAAGCAATTGAGTCGAAAAGCTGAGAACATCTCGGTTGAGCGCAACAATGATCGGATAAAGTACAAGCGTCGTAAGGATGATAGCGAGCAGTATACTGACCACGCTACGGACGAGATTACTGTTCAGGCGCTCAACGGCGGCTTGGTCAACGACGATGATTCCGGACAAATAACCGTTTACACCTACCTGCTCCTGCGTAACTGGCACTTGTATCTGCACGACCACCTTGCCGCCGATGGTCATTCTCTCGAAATGACGGCGACCATCCAGAGGAAATCGAGGATACCGTGACCGCACTTTTTGCTCGATGCCGCTATAATCCGAATTCTCCACTTTGGAGATCTGTTCTCCAGAGTGATTATGCAATGCAATAACGATAAAATTTTTTTGGACAAACGATAAAGCTCGGCTTTGCCATTTCTCTAAATCGAACAGACTAAATTGATCCCCCAAAGAAGGAGGCTGCGATGAAAAGGCATCGGTTTCGCTGGCTGCAAGCGCAATGATGCTGGCATCGATTCGTTTAATTTCGATATAGAACAACAACCCGCCGCCAACGAGTGAAACCAGCAGCCAGGCCCAGAAGAGGCGAAGAAAAATGGCGCGATGAATGTTTGTCATGCCGATTAAGGGCCAGATTATTTTGTTGCTCTTAACACATGGGGAGTGCGTGCTCTGCACTGGTTCTACTACCGCAAGAAAAGCGTGACCGCCTCAAGCTGCCTATCGGTTATTGATCCAGTGAATACCCCACCGATATTTTTTCCGGAATCGATATGTCGAACCTGGAGAAATGCTTCGACATCAGACTGCTGAAAAGCTCCAAGCTTAAAGGTAACAATCAGCTCATCCTTGACCTGAATCGCCGTATCGTTTGTTATCGAAATGCCCAACCCTCCCACGGAAATATCTCTAACGATGCAGGATATTCCCTGTTCAGCCGACTCCGATCGCTTTCTGCATGTTCCCAAGATCTTCAATTTCTTTCGATACGATTGCCTGAATTCCAGAAGGATGAAGAAAGAATGTGAGCATGGGCATACCACCTTGATGAAATGTTGCTTGAGCTTGAGACCTGCGACCGTAATAGTTCGGATCCTTTTACATGCAAAACATCGGATGGTTAATTTATCGTTTTTACCAATGTAGTATTTCTGGTCTGTTTTCATAGTAGCTTAGTATATTGACGTTTGAGGTCTATTGTTCAGGCCATTAATGATATCGTTTTACGAAAACGGACAAGAGCCAACACAAAAAGCAGAGTGCCGATGAGGACTAATTTGAGGAAGTGGAGCCAGACGACCTCGAAGCCTCCCCCTCGGTACAAAATAGTCTGCGCCAGAGCAACAAAATGAGTAGTCGGAGCCAGTTGCATCACGTTTTGGAAAACAACAGGCATGCTTTCCCGTGGCGTGACACTACCAGACAGTATCTCCAGGGGGAGCAGTACCAGCAGCATCAACAGACCGAATTGAGGCATTGAACGGGCCACTGTGCCCAGGAATATACCCATGGAGGTGGTTGCGAAAAGGTGCAAGCCAGCACCTATGAAAAACAGCAGCAAGGAGCCCTCGATCGCCACCGCCAGCATCCCCTGAACTACGATGATCAAGCTTAAGGCGCAGGTAATCAGGACAATCAACCCCATTGACCAACTTTTGCTGACCATGATCTCAAAGGGCGTGACCGGCATAGCAAGAAGATGCTCTACCGTGCTGTGCTCCCTTTCACGGATTAGGGATGCTCCGGTCAGTACAATGGAAAGCATGGTCACATTGTTGATCACCTCCATCACTGCACCGAACCAGGATTGGGTCAGGGCCGGATTGAAGCGCGCGCGAAGGGCCAAGGAAGTCACCGTCGCGGTCTCTCCCCGATAACGGCGGACAAATTCCGCCACCTCGCCATTGATGATGGCCTGGATATAGTTATTGCCGGTGAACGCCTGGCTCATTCGGGTGGCATCGACATTGAGCTGGATGGCTGGAGAACGTCCGGCCAGGAGGTCGCGTTGAAAATCAGGAGGGATGTTGATGGCAAAGGTATCCAGCCCAGCATCCATACGGGCATCCATCTCACGATAATTGATCATCGCGGGGTGAAGGAAATGAGGCGGATAAAAGGCTGCGGCGATACGAGCTGACAGGGGAGAATCGTCTTCATCGACAATGGCGACCGGTGCCCTGCTCAAGGAATCCGGCATGGCGATGGCGTAGGAATACACGTCAACGGTGAAGGCGTAGCCGATTAAAAGGAGCAGGATAGGATCCCTAATCAGGCAATACAGCTCCTTATATCCCAGATGGACAATATTGGCGATGCGCATGGTCAGGACTCCTGTTTTCTGAGAAGCAACGTGCACAGCGTCAACAGGACGACGATGGTGAGAGCAAGCGCGAGAAACTCCTTCTGGAGGTCGGCAAATCCTAGCGCCTTGGAAAATATACCCCGGGTGATGACAAGGAAATGTGCGGTGGGATAAATATGACCGATCAGGCGCCCCGCTCCTTCCAGCGACGAGACTGGATTGATCATGCCGGAAAAGTTGATTGAAGGCAGGATGGTGAAGACGGCGGTCCCAAAAAGTGCAGCGACCTGACTGCGCATGAATGTGGAGGCCAGGAGGCCCAATGCCGTGGCGGCTGCGACATACAGCAAGGCAGCCAGGCACAAAGAGGCGAGATCACCCTTGATCGGCACTCGAAACAAAAACACCGCCAACAGGGCCTGAAGACAGAAACTGACCATGCCCAGACCTACGTACGGCAACTGTTTGCCCAGAAGGAACTCCAGCTTGCTCACCGGGGTGACGTACAGATTGACAATGGAGCCAAGCTCTTTTTCCCGGACGACACTGAGTGCGGTGAGCATGGCCGGAATCATGATCAGCAAAAGCGGAATGACCGCCGGGACCATGGCGACCAGGCTTTTGACATCGGGATTGTAGCGGTAGCGGGTTTCGATATGTATCAATTGGCCGGCGGATACGACTGAGGGCCGGCGGGACGTCTTGTCGGACAGCCACAGGTTGTGCATGCCATTGACATACCCCTGAATGGTTTCGGCCCGCTGCGGATTAGCCCCATCGATCCAGACACCGATGGCCGGTTGGCGGCCACGTGCCAGATCGCGCCCAAATTCCGGTGGCATTTCAATGGCGAGGCTCAATTCCCCCGAGCGCATGCGCCGATCGAGGTCCTGGTAATCGGTAATCGGCTGTCTCTCGATAAAATAACGAGAGCCAGACAGATTGAGGATATACTCACGGCTGGTGGTGCTCTGATCCCTGTCCAGGACAGCAAAAGCCAGATCTTCCACATCCATGCTGATTCCATATCCCATGATCAACATCAGGATGACACTGCCCAGCAGCGCCAAGGTGGCGCGGATCGGATCGCGTCGCAGTTCCATGGCTTCACGCCGAGCGTAACTCAAGAGCCGCGCAAGGCTGAAACGGCGATGCGGCACGCCGGGGCAATCAGAGGAGGTCCCGGCAAAGGGAGGAGGGGAGAATCCTTTGCCACGTTCTGTCTCACTTTGATCGCCCCGCGCACCCGCCTCCTGCAAGTAGCTGATAAAGGCTTGTTCCAGCGTTGCCGTGCCCCGTTCGGCCACCAAGTCCGCAGGCCGGCCGCTGACCAGTACTTTTCCCTCGTGCATCAGGGAAATACGGTTGCATCGTTCGGCCTCGTTCATGAAATGGGTGGAAATGAAGATGGTGACGCCATCCTGCCGGGCAAGATCGATCATGATCCGCCAGAAACTGTCACGGGCGATGGGATCGACCCCCGATGTCGGCTCGTCGAGAATCAGCATCTCCGGTTTGTGGATCATGGCAACGGCCAGGGACAACCGCTGCCGTTGACCAAGCGGCAAGTTGCCGGGGAGCGCGTCCATGACATTGGTCAAATCGAATCGAGCTGCCATTTCCCCGGTCCGTCCGGCGATCAGCTTTGCCGGTACGCCGAACAGGCGGGCATGGAGCACCAGGTTCTGTTCCACCGTCAACTCGGAATAAAGCGAAAATGCCTGGGTCATAAAGCCGACCCGGCGCCTGAGCCCGATATCCTTGGGATTCACCGGTTGCCCAAAGAGCTTGGCCTGCCCTGCGCTGGCCGGAAGCAAACCGGTCAGCATTTTCATGGTGGTGGTCTTGCCACAGCCGTTCGATCCGAGAAAACCGAAAATTTCGCCGCGGGCAATACGGAAGCCGACCCGGTCGACTGCAACAAAATCGCCGAACCGCATAGTCAGATCCTTGGTTTCGATCACAACCTCTGCGGAATCGTCCGATGTCCTGGAGTCGATCGCTACCGGTTGATGTTCCCTGCGACGCTCCTCCGGCAGCAGGGAGATGAAGGCCTCTTCCAGCGATCCGGTACCGGTCCGTTCCAGCAGTTTGGCTGGGGTTCCGGTCGCGAGTACCTGGCCGTCCGCCATGACCGCAAGCCAGTCGAACCGGGCAGCCTCTTCCATGTAGGCGGTTGCCACTAGCACGCTCATCCCCGGTCTGGAGGCGCGAATCTGTTCAATCAGGCTCCAGAACTGCACCCTCGACAGCGGATCGACTCCAGTGGTCGGTTCGTCGAGAATCAGCAGGTCGGGATCGTGAATCAAGGCGCAACATAGCCCTAGTTTCTGCTTCATGCCACCGGACAGGTTGCCGGCCGGCCGATCGCAAAACGGGGCCAAGCCGGTACTCGTCACGAGGTGATCAATCCGCGCCTGCCGCTCCTCCAGGCCTTGGCCGAACAATCGGGCGAAAAAATCGATATTCTCGAAGACAGACAAGGTTGGGTACAGATTCTTTCCCAGCCCCTGTGGCATATAGGCAATGCGCGGGCAAATTGCTGCACGGTGGCTACGCATGTGCATGTCGCCGCCCAACACTTCAATCCGGCCGTTTTGGATAACATGGGCGCCTGCCACCAAGGAAAAAAGACTCGACTTGCCTACCCCGTCAGGTCCGATCAGTCCGACCATGCACCCCGACGGTAAATCGAGAGTCACATCATTCAATCCCAAGGTTGCGCCGTAGCGTAAACTCACCCCGCTCAAGCGGACGACGGGAGCATTTGTTTTTCCGTTCATTGCCGCGCCGGTGTTTCCGGGAGCTGTATCTGCAAATGGGAGGGCCAACCGGTTTGCTGATTCAGCCGGACATAAGCCATGCCGGGGAGTCCCGTTTTGACTTGGGTGATATGCTGTTTCAGTAATTCAGGATCGATCTTGGCTTTGACCCGGAACATCAGTTTTTGCCGTTCGCTGGCTGTTTCCACGGTCTTTGGCGTAAACTGGGCGACATCGGCAACAAAAGAGATGTACGCCGGGATAATAAATTGCGGGGCTGCGTCGAGTATCAAACGTACTTCCGCCCCAAGTCCCAATTTTCCAGCGACAATGGTCGGGAGGAAAAAAGTCATGTACACATCCGACAGATCGACCATATTGAGAACTTTGCCGCCACCGCCCAACACTTCTCCTGGTTGGGACACCCGGTATTGCACCCGGCCGTCGCACGGCGCTTTCAGAACGCCGTCGTCAATATCAACCTGCAGTCGATCGAGGGTGGCCTGAGTGGCCGTAATCACGGTATAACTGCCAAGGAGTTGCGACTTGGCAGTTGTGACAGCCGCCTCGGCAGCGGCAACTTGGGCTTCGGCGGCACTGATAGCGGCTTGGCCGCTGAGGAAGCGAGCTCGACTATCATCCAGATCCTGCATCGAACTAGCTCCTTTTTTCGACAAGACTTCGGCACGGTCGAGACGCTTGCGCAATGCCACCAGTTCTACTTCCCGTTGAGCCAATACCGAAATAGCGGCTGATTTTTCGCTAACTTTCTGATGCACCTGACTTTGTGCAGTTCCCACCGCATAACGAGCCTGTTGTAATTGCGCCTCGGCTTCACGACGCTGAGCCTCCAATTGTTGTGTATCCATGCGCGCGAGAACCTGCCCTTTGCTGACAAAATCGCCTTCATCGGCTAAAATGTCTTCAATGCGGCCGGCTGTCTTGGCGGCAATATCGATCTCGGTTGCTTCTATTCGGCCATTGCCGCAGGCAAAATGGTCTCCCAGTTTTTCGGGTTGCAGATGCTGCCAGAGGAAGAAGATGCAGACTGTTAGAGTAACGCATCCAGCCCACCAGAACCATTGCGTTGTGAATTTAACCATCAAGAGCTCCATTCCTGTTGAACAAATTACTTGCTTTCATGTTGTCCGGCATAGTCTTTCAATTCTGTACAGCACAGGGCTCCAAAACCTTTTTTACCGCGCATGCAATACCAATTGAGAAACATTTGTAATTTCTCCGATGGATTTCCACATATAAATCCCCACAATCGCCCAGAAACTACAAGTAAAGACGAGCTGTCGAGCCACTGAAAAAAAAACTCGATTTGGTCGATTGCAACAAATCTGCCGAGGAATCGTCCCGAGCTTATTCCTTCACCTCGCAATGTTCCATTGATCATATTATCAGATTCATACGACGAAAATGTGATGGCTTGCACCGGGAAATCACCCAAATTTTTTAAAACAATGAAGACGCGGTTTTCAAGATGGTAGACTTGTTCCAATTGGCGCATGTTAGCTTCCTGTCGATGAAGTTTTACGAACATGCATGACAGACACATCCGAAACGGATCATATGCATCAATCCGTTAATCAAAAAGGATACGTCCAACTTGATCTCGAGTTCGTCCACCAATTGCTGATATTGCGGCGTTAAGCCATCGATATACGAAACAATGGCTATTGCACCTAACCAAGTATCAATGCTGGCGGGTAACTGCCGTTTGTCAACGGCATCACGCAGCAGGATTTCAATATTTTTTAGCCTCTGCCGTTGAAAGCTTTTTCGGTCGAAATGAAATGAATGGTCATGTTGCAGCAGAACATCATCGTTGAGGAAAAGGTGGAAAAGCCGCCGTCGTCGCGCATTTGCGGGCATTTTTTTTAAAAAAAAGAAGAGTTGTTCTGCCAGAAAACCCAGAGGGTCAAATTCATCAGTGCCACCCATTACCTGGAATAAGAAATCGTTTTTATCGATCAAATCCTCCCAGAGCGTGTGTAACAGATCAGCTTTGTTGGTAAAGTGCCAGTAGATGGCCCCTCTGGTCAGCCCTGCCTCGCGGGCGATATCGTTAATATGAGTTCGTGCGATCCCTCTCACCAGCAGAACCCGTGTGGCTGCGTTGAGAATAGTGTTACGTGTATTTTCTGCTTCCTGTTTTGTTTTCCGGGCCATGGTTTTCTTCTCCTGTTTTCTGGTGACATTCAGGATTGCTTCTCCAACTCGCCCGTCCTTTGTTTCGGTTCAAGTGGTTGCCCTGGGGGGAACCGTTAGCGGCGTTCCTTCCATCCACCGCCAAGCACCTTGTAGACGGCAACTTGATTAACCTGTTGAGCCAGCTGCAGATTCAAATAAAGCTGGCGGGCACTGTAGAGGGAACGTTGGGCGTCCAGCAGGGTGAGAAAGCTATCCACCCCTTGTAAATATCGATCCTTGGCCAAGGCATAATACTCTTGGTTGGCCATCAAATTTGCTTGTTGCGCCACCAATTGTTCCCGGTAGGTCTCACTGGCAACCAGAGCGTCGGCAACTTCTCGAAAGGCAGTCTGAATCGCTTTCTCATATTGGGCGACCGAGAGATCCTTGCTGATCTTGGCCACATCCAATTCGGCTTCCAATCTTCCCGCAGTGAAGATGGGCAGATTGACGGATGGCGAAAAGAGCCAGGTCCCGGAATTGCCGTCAAAGAGATCAGACAGTTCGCCGCTGATCTTGCCGGCGTTGGCGGTCAGGCTGATGGAGGGAAAAAAGGCGGCCCTGGCCGCCCCAATCTGGGCGTGCGCGCCTTTGAGCTGATGCTCGGCGGCGATGATGTCCGGACGCTGCAGCAACACCTGTGAAGACAGCTGTGGGGGCACTGCGGACAGCGCCATCTGTTCACCCAGGGTTTTTTTTTCGGTCAAACTTGCCGGCAACGGCGCCCCAAGCAGCAAAGTCAGATTATTGAGGTCCTGCGCTACCTGACGATTGTATTTCGCCAAATTTGCCTTGGCGGTCTCCAGGCTGGTGCGCGCTTGGGCGAGATCCAGCTGCGTCGCCAGCCCCTCCCGAGTGCGTTGTTCGATCAGGTGAAAGGATTCTTCTTCAATTTTTTTGGTGTCTTCTGTGACAATCAGCAGTGCCCGATCAGCCAGCCAACTCAGGTAGGCGGTGGTCACCTCGGCCACCAGGCTGATCCGGTTGCTCCGATAGGTTTCCTCCTTGGCAAGATATTGTTCCAGGGCTTGGTCCTTGAGACTCCTCACACGGCCAAAGAGATCGAGTTCATAGGCGGTGACCCCCACTGTAGCCGCATAGGTCTCCGCCGTCACATAGCCGCCGTTGCTCAGGGTGCGATGCTTGCCGCCGAATCCGTCGGCGGAGAGGGAGGGAAACAGGGCCGAACGTTGAATCCGGTATTGCGCCTGATAGGCCTCGATGGTGAGCGCCGAGGTGCGCAGATCTCGGTTGCTGGCCAGCGCAGTCTGAATAAGTTGCTGCAATTGGGGATCGACAAAGAAGTCGCGCCAGCCAATCTCGGCCTTAATGACCGCCTCCGGTGATGTTGCCGGCACATTTCTCTGTTCACTTTTGACGGCAGGCAGGGTTTCGGCCACCGGTAGATCCGGCTGTTGATAGTGCGGAGCCAGGGTGCAGCCGCAGAGCACGAACAGCAGAGCCCCGACAGCCAATTTTATTTTCGAACAAGAAAGCATATCAGGACTCCTGAACCGGTACGGAACTGATTGCCGCGACCCGGCGGGTTTTAAACAGCCGCATGACCACCACAAAAAAGAGGGGGATGAAAACAATAGCCAACACCGTCGCTGACAGCATACCGCCGAGCACGCCGGTGCCGATGGCGTGGCGGCTGTTGGCGCCGGCGCCGGTACTGATCGCCAGCGGCAGCACGCCGAGCATGAAAGCGAGCGAGGTCATGATGATTGGACGGAGCCGCAAGCGGCAGGCCTTGATCGTTGCCTCGACCAGGTCACGACCCTTGTCGTGGCGCCGCTTGGCGAACTCGACGATCAGAATGGCGTTTTTTGCCGACAGGCCGATGGTGGTCAGCAGGCCGACCTGAAAATAGACATCATTCTCCATGCCTCGGAAAGAGGCGGCGGCCAGGGCGCCCAGCACTCCGAGCGGCACGGCGAGCATGACCGAGAACGGCACGGTCCAGCTCTCGTAGAGGGCAGCCAGACAGAGAAAGACGACGACGAGCGAGATGGCGTACAGGGCCGGAGCCTGCGATCCGGCCTGGGCCTCCTGAAAGGATGCCCCGGTCCATCCGTAGCCGATGCCGCTCGGGAGCTGCGCAACCAGCTGGCCGATGAGCGCCATGGCCTCGCCGCTTGACCTGCCGGGAGCCGCCTCGCCGACAATCTCCACCGCCGGGTTGCCGTTGAACCGTTCCAGGCGGGGAGAACCGAAACTCCAGTGGCCGGAAGTAAAGGTGTTGAACGGCACCATCTCGCCGCTCTCGTTGCGCACGTACCAGTACTGCAAATCTTCCGGCTCCATTCGGTAAGGGGCATCTGCCTGAAGGTAGACCTTCTTAATCCGGCCGTTATTGACGAAATCGTTGACATAATAGGAACCCCAGGCCGTCGACAAGGTGGTGTTGATACCGTCGACTGACACCCCGAAGGCCATGGCCTTTTCATAATCGACGTCCAGGTTGTACTGCGACGTATCTTCCATGCCGTTGGGACGGACCCGGGTCAGATTCGGATTCTGGGCGGCCAGGCCAAGCAACATGTTGCGCGCCTCGATCAGTTTTTCATGGCCTAGGCCGGCTTGGTCCTTGAGGAAAAGATCAAAACCTGTGGAGGTGCCCAGCGCGGTGATGGCAGGAAGGTTGAAGGCAAAAATCATGGCCTCCTTGTGCTGCGAAAACGGCCCCATGGCTCGTCCGATGATTGCCTTCACCGATTGCTCGGGTCGTTTGCGTTCGCTCCAGTCTTTCAGCTTGACGAAGGCCATGCCCATGTTCTGGCCCATGCCGGCAAAGCTGAACCCGGCCACCGTCAGCACGGATTCAATGTTCGCCTTTTCCTGGTTCTGGTAGTAGTCCCGTACCTGGTCCAAGATCTTCTGCGTCCTTTCCTGGGAGGCGCCAATGGGCAGTTGCACCATGGTGAGAAACACGCCCTGGTCCTCCTCGGGCAAAAACGAGGTCGGCAGTTTGGCGAACAAAAAGACCATGCCGCCTATGAGCACGAGGTAGATCAGGCCGAAGTGACCGGTGCGCTTGAGCACGTAGGCCACGCTGTCGCGATAGTTGTCGGCAGAGCGTTCAAAGGCGCGGTTGAACCAGCCGAAGAAGCCGCGTTTTTGCCTATGCGCCCCTTTCTGCACCGGTTTGAGGAGGGTGGCGCAGAGGGCTGGGGTGAGGATGAGGGCGACGATGACCGAGAGGGTCATGGCCGAGACAATGGTCAGGGAGAACTGGCGGTAGATTGCGCCGGTGGAGCCGCCAAAAAAGGCCATGGGCACGAACACGGCGGAGAGTACCAGGGCGATACCGATCAGGGCGCTGGTAATCTGGTCCATGGACTTGCGGGTGGCCTCCAGGGGCGACAACCCTTCCTCGCTCATGATCCGCTCGACGTTCTCCACCACGACGATGGCGTCGTCAACCAGCAGGCCGATCGCCAACACCAGGCCGAACATTGTCAGAGTGTTGATCGAGAAGCCGAAGGCCGCCATGATCCCGAAGGTGCCGAGCAAGACTACGGGCACAGCAATGGTCGGAATGAGGGTGGCACGGAAATTCTGCAGGAACAAATACATGATGAACACGACTAGGATGATGGCCTCCACCAGGGTGTGGGCCACCTCCTCGATCGAGATCCTGATGAAGGTGGTGGTATCGTAGGGGTAGACCACCTCCACCCCTGACGGGAAATAAGGCTGCAATTCTGACAGTTTGGCTCGAACGGCCTTGGCGGTATCGAGAGCGTTAGCGCCGGTGGAGAGCATAATGGCCATGCCACCGGCCTGCTGGCCATTGTAGGAGCCGATGATGTCGTAGTTTTCACCGCCGATCTCCACCCGGGCCACATCCTTGAGCCGGATCTGGGAGCCGTCGCTATTCACCTTCAACAGAATCTGGGCAAACTGCTCGGGCGAACTCATCTTGGTCTGGGCCATCATGCTGGCGCTCACCTGCTGCCCGGCCACGGAAGGCGTTCCCCCGAGGTTGCCCACGGCCACCTGATTATTCTGCGCCTGGATAGCGGTGCGGACATCGATCGGCGTCAACTGGTAGCTGTTGAGCTTATGGGGATCAAGCCAGATGCGCATGGAGTACTGGGTGCCGAAAATCGTGATACTGCCTACGCCGGGGGTACGGCTCAGGGGATCGCGCAGGGTGGAGACCATGAAGTCGCTCAAGTCGACCCGGTCCAAGCTGCCGTCGGTGGAAATCAAGCCGACAACCATGAGGATGGTCGAATTGGACTTGGTGACCTGCACCCCTTCCCGCTGCACCTCCTGCGGCAGGAGGCTGAGGGCCTGCTGCAGCTTGTTCTGCACTTGCACCTGGGCGATGTCGGGATCGGTGCCGGCCTCGAAGGTGATGGTGATGGTCACGTTGCCCGCATTGGAACTCTCGGATTTCATATAGGTAAAATGATCGAGCCCGGTCATGTTCTGCTCGATGATTTGAGTGACGCTGTCCTCGATGGTTTTGGCGGAGGCGCCAGGGTATCTGGTGGTGATCTTTACCTCCGGCGGCGCAATCTCTGGATACTGGGCAATCGGCAGCTTGATCACCGCCAGCCCGCCGGCCAGCATGATGACGATGGCGATAACCCAGGCAAAAACAGGACGATCAATGAAAAAACGAGCCATGGCTTACTCCGTTTTGGCAATCGATGCTGTGATGTCGATTGCAGAATGCTTGCTGCGGGGTACCGAGGCGAACACGGCCTTGACCAGAACGCCGGCTTTGATTTTCTGCAGACCCGAGACAATCACCTGCTCGCCGTCGGTCAACCCTTCAGTGACCAGTACTTGCTCGCCCTTGTTCTGGCCGGTTTGAATGACACGAGCCTCCACCAGTGACTGCTGGTTGACCAGCATCACCAGGGCCTGCCCTTTGCTGTTGTGGCTGATGCTCGCGGCCGGCACCAAGATGGCGTTGGGCCGCTGTCCTTTGTCAATCCGGGCTCGGACAAACATGCCCGGCAGCAGTTCATGGCCAGGGTTGGCCACGATCGCCCTGAGGATCACCGTGCCGGTGGTCTGATTGACGGTCACGTCAGAGAATTCGAGCGTGCCGGTCTGGCTGTATTCCTTTCCATCCTCGAACAGTACCTTGACCGATGACTGTGATTGCTCATTCTTTTCCTTTTGTCCTGCGGACAGTTCTCGTTTCAGATTCAGCAGTTCCGTGCTGGATTGGTTGAGATCGATATAGAGAGGGTCAAGTTGCTGGATGGTGGATAGGGCGGTGGGCTGCTCGGCTGTGAGCAGGGCACCCTCGGTCACCGTCGACCTGCCGATGCGGCCGCTGATCGGGGCCGTGATTCGGGTGTGGTCGAGATTGATGCGGGCGCTGTCAAGAGCGGCCTTGGCGGCGGCAACATCGGCGACGGTCTGTTTCCAGACGGCCTCCATTTCCACCTGATCCTGCTCGCTCACCGCCTTGGTTTGCACTAGTTTTTTGTACCGTTGCGCCTTGAGCTGGGCGGAATGCTCCAGAGCCTCGGCCCGGGCCAGCGCGGCCTTGGCGCTGTCGAATTTCGCCTGATAGGTATCCGGATCGATCTGATAGAGCAGTTGGCCGGCCTTAACCTCGCTCCCCTCGGTGAACAGCCGTTTCTTGATGATGCCGCTGACTTGCGGCCTGACTTCGGCGATGCGGTACGCTGCGGTCCGGCCGGGCAACTCCATCACCAGATTGACTGGCTGTGGCTTGATGGTAACCACACCGACTTCCACAGATCCGGGGAGGACCGCTTTGTGCTGCTCCTGCTTGCACCCGCTCAACAGAACGGCGGCCATGAGCAGAGAGCAAAAGAGCAGTTTTCGTGTTTCCAGTTGTTGCATGTTGACCTTCCTTTGTATGCGGTAGCTTATTAAAATAATATTCTTTTTTACGTTCTTAATTGGTTGGTTGCTTTCCACGTGTCATCGGTGATGGTAGAATCCACGTGCAGCGTTCGTAGCATGCGACATCCAGAGCAACTGGCCAGAGAATGTCTTTGTGCAAGCGCACATAGGCCCTGCCTGTCATCCCACCCACCACCTCGCTGGCACATGTTTTCAGGAGTTCCGGCGGAATTTTTGCCTTGACGACAACCTGGGGTGGCTGCCAATCCGGCAGCATGTTCCATGCCCCAGGAAAACGGCTGGCTCTGGTGGCGACGAAGGAGATTTGGGCGGGAAGCACAGTCGGTGTGGTGAGATCAAGCGCCACTCGCACCTCTGTGCCGATGGCGAGAGTCTCCGTTTCGGCGGCGGGCAGGGAAAATGTCATATTGACCTCCCGGAGATCCAGCAACCGGAGCACTTTGCTGCCTTGCGCCACACGATCTCCATCCCCCGCATAGTGCTGGAGGACTCGACTTGGGCCTGGCGCCCTGAGCACACAGGCATCAATGTCGGATTGAAGTCGGTCGACGGTGGTTTGGGTAGTGATGACCGCTGACTGCGCTGCAAACAGTTGCGATCTAATGCGCACAGCCTCTGTTTTCCACATTGCCATTTCCGCTTGTGCGCGCGGGATGTCCTGCAGTCGCTGTTCCTTGAGCGAGGCTGGGAAAAGGAGGTTGTTCAGGCACTGCACGGCGATCGCATCGTGGGAAGAGGAACCATCGAAACACTGGCGAAGGTCGTTCTTCATGCTGACTTTCGCGTCGTGCAGCGATCTTTGCCGCAGGACTATGGCCCTTTCGTTCACCAGCTGTTCCAATTGTTTTTTATCCCCCTCCGAGGCATTCAATGCTTGCCCCAGATTATTTAGAGCCTCGCGTAGCTGAACTTCCAGCTGTTGCGTATCCATGCGGACGACCACTTGTCCAGTCGTGACGACATCACCTGGACGCACAAGGATCTGTTGAATCCGTCCTTCTTCCGGCGTTACCATGTCAAATTCTCTTAGTTCGATCTGACCAAAGCTGCTGGCAAGCCCTTCTCGATACCTTGTGAAGTGCGGGAATCGCCATCCTCCAGCATATATGCCGACCAATGTGATCAAGCTGATCCACCACAAAAATCTGTGAGCCATACTCTTCTCTCCACTTTTTTGGCGGCACCTTTCCTTCTGCAAGGCATAGCGACAATTATGCCATTTTCAACAATCACATAATTTCGGATAGATAAACTTTACAAAAAATAAAATTTATTATATTTGGTGAATTGTTTTTTATATATGGTGACTATGGGGTATATATATTATATTTGGTAAAAATGAATGTTCCGGTAAAAACCAGAGAGGAGAGAGCATGGTCAGGAATGATGACTTTTTCAGGGAAACGACGCTGCGCATCTGCGGCAGCCTGGATATTGCGATGGCCCTAACCGATGTCTTTAGCTATTTCAAACATCATTTTCCCATCATCGGCGTGAGCCTGGGTATCAAGGATGACGATCTGGGGGCTTACCGCCGCATTGCATTGGCGGCGGACAATCAGAAAGAGTTCCCGGAGGAAATCGTCCCCCTTTCGAAAAAGCTATGGAACGAGTTGCAAGCCTTGGAAATTTTCAACCCGTTTATCTTCACTGCGGAGAAGGATGATCCGTTTTCCAGTTTTGCGGCATTGGTAAAACTTGATGACAAGGCAGAGCTAGTTTTGCCTTTGTGGGCGGACAGCAAGTTAATGGGCGTTTTGGGTTTGCGCGCAACAAGGAAAGAATTGTTCACCAAACACCATATAGAACTTCTGAGAACTATTAGCCCTCCTATAACCATCGCTTTGACAAATGCCCTTGCCCATGAAAAGATCAAGCGCACCAGCGAACTGCTGGCCGAGGACAACCGTTTGTTACGTAAAGAATTTCTCTGGACGTCCACCGAAGGAATCATCGGTCAGGATGGCGGCTTGAGCAACCTTATGGAAATGGTTAAGCAAGTCGCACCGTTGAATAATACCGTATTGCTCCTGGGAGAAACGGGAACAGGCAAGGAATTGATAGCTAACGCTATTCACTTTTCCTCAGCCTACAAGGATGGACCTTTTATCAAGGTGAATTGTGGAGCCATCCCGGAACATTTGGTTGACAGTGAACTGTTCGGGCATGAAAAAGGTGCCTTTACTGGGGCTATCAGCGAGCACCGCGGCCGTTTTGAACGGGCTAACGGCGGATCTATTTTTCTTGACGAAATTGGAGAATTGCCCCTGCAGGCTCAAATACGGCTTTTGCGGGTGCTCCAGAACAGGGAATTCGAACGAGTTGGAGGAAAAAAGTCCCTCCCTCTCAATATACGGGTGATTGCAGCCACCCATCGTAACCTGGAGAGCATGGTAAAAGAGAGCAAATTCCGGGAAGATCTCTGGTTCCGGCTTAACGTCTTCCCCCTGATCATCCCTCCGCTACGACAGCGAAAGGAGGATATCAGTGCGCTAACCATTCATTTCGTTGGCAATAAATCACGAGAGATGGGGATGAAAAATCTTCCGATCATAGCGCCTGGGGCGCTTGAACGCATGAGGGATTACGATTGGCCCGGCAATGTGCGCGAATTGGAAAACCTGGTTGAAAGAGAGCTGATCGTTCATCGGGATGGAATCCTGACGTTTGAATCCCTGCCCGGCAACGTTCAACATGGGGCAAATGAAATCTTGGATTATTCAATCAACAATGACATATGGCCAATCGACGATGTTGTTGCCACGCACATTAAACGAGCACTTCGGGTAACGAAGGGAAAAATAAGTGGTCCCGGTGGCGCCGCAGAGTTGCTTCGAATTAATCCAAACACCCTGCACGCTCGCATGAAAAAATTCGATATCTATTGCCAACGAGCCAAACATAGCAAATGAGATTGCTTTCTTAGCGCTTTCAAAGGTGTTCACTGCTTTGACAAGATTTGACCTGGTACTATTAACCTGTGAGGCTACAAGGATGGGCCCATGGAACGAATACCTAAATATTTTGCTTCCTCTGCAGGTACCGGTTTTCTCTTACCAAAACGCGCTATTGTTTAAATTCGTTTTTTTGCTCCCCCCGTCAGGTTGATTTTTTTCGACAGTCCTTGAACACCCTGTGTTTTTCCCCAAAATGGCATCGAAAACGATGTCATGCTTTGGATGTGATGTCCTCACCCCTGGAAAAAGAAGAGAGACCGATTGTATCGGTCACCTTTTCAATCCAGACCAGGGAGAAGATCACGCATGCAGTCCACCATTCTGTCTCTAGCCCGCCGTCACGCCCTTTCCAAAACTGAAGTCATCCAAGAAATCGAGTCTGCTTTTGCTCTCCTGCTTTCCCAGTGGTACCGACAGGAGGTCATGGTCTTCCTCCGGGAGGAGATGCGCCTGGAGGTTGTGGCCTATGGTAAACGAGATGGAGCCCCTGTTCAAAAAATTCTCGATCTTCCCGCAGTCCTCTCCCGCTCACGGTTTGATGCATTCCTGGAAGACCACCTGGCCACGGCAGCCGTCATCAAACAGGTCCGCCTGTTCAAGTCATTTGAGAGAAAATTGCTCTGGGGTGAGGTTGTCCGGAACAAGATTGGCGACAATCTTTTGGTTGAAACCGAGATCGTGCCAGACGAACCGATCATCGCTGTTTGCCCCCTCAACCGAATCGGCGTGCATGAGCGGTTTGCCGGCCGGTTTCAGATTGGTCAGCGCCGAGCTTTCCATCTGCGCCAAGTTGAGCCGGTGGCCATCAACGGTACCCCTCGAACGAAAGTCGTCCTTGACCGGGTTTCCAAGACCCTGACGGAAAATTTGCTCCGCTATCACCTGGGCGATGCAACTGGCCGGTTTCAATTCCGTTGTCTGAAGCGTTACGTCGGCCACAAGAGTGTTGTTCTGGCCACGAGGAAGCTACCGCGAGAAGTCATCATTGCCGTTGACCGGGAGCTAAAGGAACGAGTCGAAGTGCAGATAGTTAAGGCGTTGCCATGAAGTTGTGGACAAAGACCGGGCCGCAAGAACCCTGGACCCATATTGGTACCGGCGTACATCTCGATCATCCCCAGGCGATCATGGAGCTGGGCTTCCCCGACAGCTACCGCAAGGGTCATTTCTGGTGCTTCGGTACTACCCGGGTGGGCAAGACCCGAATCATGGAGCACATCATCGAGCAGGATATCCGTAAAGGGTATTCAGTGGTGGCCATCGATCCCAAGGGCGATATCGACCTGTTTTCCAAAATTGCCCAAGTGGCTGATGATTCCGGTCGGCTCGACGATCTGATGTTGATCACGCCTATTTTCCCACAATACAGTGCCATCATCGATCCCTTATCCTCCTACTACATGCCCGAGGAACTGGTGGCTCATATTACCGCAGGGGTTGCCATCGGCAGAGAACCATATTTCTTCGGCGTGGCCTACGAGGTCAGCCTGGTGGTGGTCCAGGCCCTGATCATGCTGGCCGAGGTGGCAGGGAGAAAGCCCTCATTCAATCTCAACGACATCAAGAACCACATCAGCCACCAGGATCTGGAGCGACTCAAGGACAAGATCGACTACATCAATACCCCTGAGGCCAAACAGCTCTCTCTGGATATGCAGAAGATCCTTTCTACCCCGGCGGATTATTACTCCAAGGTGGCCAGTTCATTGCGGGTAGCGCTCACCGAACTGACCTCGGGCAATGTCGGCAAAATCATCGGCAAGGCTGATGAAAACCGGTTCATCGAACGCCTTGAACAGGGCAAGGGTATTATCCTGGTGGTGCAACTGGGGTCGCTCCTGACCAAGCGGGCCGCCTATACCGCCGGAAAGGTGATTATTTCCATGATCCAGGCCTTCGTCGGTCGGGTCTATTCCAGCGGCAGGAATGTTACCCCTTCCCTAGTTCTCCATATTGACGAGGCTCAATCGGTGCTCTACCAGGGAATCGAGGACCTCTTCGCCAAGGCCGGTGGAGCGGGCGTCTTCATTCACGGCTACTGCCAATCCATCAGCCAACTGTATGCCGAAGTCGGCGAGGATCGCGCCAACACCATCCTCGACAACTGCAACACCAAGCTCTTCATGCGGGTTCCCGATGCCCACACCGCCAGTTATGTCTCCGAGCATCTCGGCGAGGAACGACGATTCTCGCCGATTATCTCGGTAGGCGGTGGTCTCTCTATCCGGGAGACCGAGGAGGTGCGAATCAAGCATACCGAAATCCTGAATATGGCACCGCGAGAACTCTTTCTCATTACCTACTCCGGCACCTACAAGGGCAAGACCGCCACGGTCAGCGATGGCACCCTCAAGGTGACCTTTCCGGATCTTGCCGAAAAAACGACGATCAAGGATAAGACGGATTGAAGTGGTCGGTATTCTTTGAGCTTGCATACTGGCTGACTATTATCGGCTGGAGCAAGGTTCTCCTCTCCACAGCCCTGCTCATGGCGGCTGTGGCGGGAACGGCCCTGTTCCGAAGCAATCACAGCCAGGGACCTCCCACACCTGAGAAGATCACCCTCCGGAAGCTCTCCAAAGGATGGATAAAAGGAGGCTCGGAAACTATCCATATCTCGGAACTCGTTCACCTCTGGCGGGATGACCAGCGTTTGGAACAGGTTACAGATATCCTTGTTCTCAACAATCCACGGTCAGCGGCCTTTCTGAAACAGATCAGGGAATGGCCATTCTTCAAAAAATTCCCGCAGCAACAGGCGGTTTGCAGGCGCATTGTCCAACTCCTTGACCGGGAAGGGAGCTGTCCCTCGGTGGTCAATGTTCAGGGAGATGTTGAAGCCGCCTGGGATGAAAACACCTACCGGATTCTGGCGCAGACCACCCTGCTCAATCATTCCCTCAACGTGGCCGAACAGGTGGTACAGCTCCTTTCCGAGGATCAGGCCTGGCATGTGATTCCGGACACCATGGTGGCTGCCCTGGGCCACGACTTGGGCAAGCTTTCATCCGTTCGCGGTTCACTCTATTCCTTGGGTGAACATCCCCTGGCTGCCGGCAAACCGCTCGTCACCATTCCAGGGTTTAACGAACTCGTGAGAAAGGAAGAAATCCTCCGGGCTATCAAGCTCCACCACAAGATGCCCGAGGGGCTGCTGGGAAAAACCCTGAAGAAGGCGGACCAACTGGCCCGGCAGAAGGAGCTGGAGATGACGGTTCAGCAAACAACGGTTAAACCGATGGAGGAGCCTTGCCCTGCGGCTGACCCGCCACAAAAAACACTGGCTGAGAATAAAGGCCTTTCACCGGAAACAGTGCACCGTCCTGCAATTACTGACCAAGTCCAGGCTTCCTGGCAGGCCCAGGTTGACATCTTTAATGAGAAATCAGGGCCTGACCGGAAACAACAGGAAACAACTCCCCCTCAACTGATCGATATCTCCAGGTGGTTCGATGCCGCCGGGTTTCTCAATGAGCTGAAGCCCTCGATCAACCGGATGATCGGCAGGCGGTTCTTCGCCTTCTCCATGCCCGATGGCCATGTCTACTTCCAGGTCAAAGTTTTGGAAGAGGTAGCGCGAAAGCAGGCGGAGCGAGTGGGCTGCATGGAGATCGCCACCATGGGCCCGGATGACCTGACCATGCGGCAAGTGTTGTTCACCGTCGTCCATTACCTCCGGCAAGAGCATGATGTCATTGCCCGTGGGCTGATCAGGGACGGTTATTTCGGAGGGTATTTCCTGGTGACCAAGAAATTCGGCAAGAACATGAAGGGGTACTATACCCCCTTTCATGCCGAGGCCTTTGGTTCCATCGCTGAAATGGAACAGGCCAAGCCGGACATGCTTCGCGACATCGTCAAGGTCAGCCCTTACCTCGGCAATGAGGATCTGGAGATTTGATGACCAAGGAACGGGAAGTAAAAGGGCCAAGCGACACCAATGCCCAGATCATCACCACCGACAGCGGCAGGATCTACAAACCCCAGAATCTGCTCAGTGCCATCTCCGAGATCCAGCAGTTTTATGTGATCGAGAGCAAGGGACAAAACATTCCGGCCGAATTTCTCACATTGGAACGGACCATCGATTTTTTCAAGATCGGTCTCAAGAGTGGTTTCCACGAGGGGATTGCCTTGGTTCTGCTTTTTCCGGTCTTTCATTTTTACCTGCTTCCCTTTGTCTTCCAGCGGCTCGACCTGTTCAGTCATCTTCTCTTCGGCTGTATTCCCTATCTGCCCCTGATCATCAATACCGTCATGTGCAGCTACATTAGCCGTTACTATGTCGGCAACATCACCCGCAAGGGGATCAATGCCCTGCTGACCGGCAGGGCATTGTCCCTCTTGCTCAAGGCCTTTCTGGTCTACGTGATCTATCTCATCCTCTACCAGCTCAGCACTCCGGAAAATATTTGGAAGATTTCCCTCAATTTCGGGTCCAGGGCCAGGGAAATATATAGTGGATTCTTTGTCATCAAGCCGCACCTGCTGCCGCTGGCCACGAAGAGTGGACTGCTAATGGCGCTGGCGGCAGTATTTCCGTATGGATCGGTGTATATGCTCGATCTCTGGCATCGGCACAGGATCAAGCGCAACGCTAAAAGTATTTCCGCATGACAACCCAAGGAGATAAACCATGGCAGAAGAAAAACAGGAACGGCTCTCCTGGCAGGAGATTCAGGAGCGAAAAATCAATCTGGTTAAGGAAAGAGGTTCTCGGGTTTTGCGGATCAACTCGCCGCTCAGCTCAACGATGTTCAATATCCTGCGTCAGTTCGATATGGCCTATTTGAATTTCAAAGGCCGTCTCGGCGAGATGGGCGGTATCACCTACGAAGAGGGTGAAGCATTGATGGAGGAAGGAAAGCAGATTGTCATGGAATTTTCTGATTTTACCGCGAAACTCTGCAAAAGGATTCAGTTCCGGTATTATGCCCCTCATGAAATTGAGGAATATTTGCAATGGCTCGAATCGCAGCAGGATAAGGAGGCAGGTCTACCCAACGAGATTGAAGTCGGGTTCGATAACTTCTTGACTCAAGGAGGCAAATGGCCTTGCCAGAGTTGAGAAGGTCTGCTATCTCATCAAGAAGAGAGAAGATTTACCCCAAACCTTAGAAAGGAGAGAGTATGAATAAAGGCGAATTGGTTGAGAAAGTGGCCAAAGAATGTGCATTGGGTAAAGCCGCCGCCGAGCAAGTGTTGACCAGCATTTTCGGGGCCATCACGGATGCCATGAAAGCAGGCGATAAAGTTACTTTGGTCGGGTTTGGTACTTTTTCGGTATCCGAGCGTGCCGCTCGGGAAGGACGGAATCCTCAGTCCGGCGAAACCATCAACATTCCAGCCAAGAAGGTCGTTAAGTTCAAGGCCGGCACCAAGCTGACGGATTCAATGAAATAAAAGTTATCGGCCTAATTGTTCGATCCGATCAATCGCCTTCAACTTGTGGTCATCCAGCAAATGGGTATAACGCTGTACCATTTGCATGGTGCTATGCCCAAGAATATCGGCCAATGTGCGTAAATCAACCCCTGCCATCAACAAATAGCTCGCAGCGGTATGCCTCAAATCGTGCATATGAAAATCCTCTATGTTCGCTTTTTTCACTGCATTATCAAAAGCGCGCCGGAAGAATAAATTTGGTCGCCTGCGGATAATGCCAGAGCAGTCTTCCGGCAGGAACACAAATTGAACTTTATCGTACTGCTCTGGCATTATTTCCAAAAGAAGCTCAATCGCTTTTATTGTCAAAGGTACTCGTCGTGGTTTGGTTTTCGTTATGGTCAGGTCAATAATTCTGGCATCAACATCAATCTGCCCCCAAGTCAAACCAGCAGCTTCAGAGGGTCTCATGCCACTGTGAAGCAGCAGTTGCACATAATGATAGAGTTTTTTATTCCGACTTTTTTTCGATATCTCCAGTAAATGCCTTGCCTCATCCTTACTGAGAAGACGCAGCCTGCTATCCGGCAAGGCAGGCTTTCTTATTGTCGCCACCGGATTTTTTAGATCCAAAGCCCATTCTGCATTAGCAACAGTGAACAAGTGGGAGAGCAGGGCAAGATCTTTCTGAATCGTTGAAGCTCCCACGCTTTGCAAGCGTTTATCACGGAAAGCGGCGACCAGCGCAGGTGTAATATCCTTCAATTTCAATCCAGCAAAATGCTCTCTTAGCTGGTTGGCTGAAGTTCTTTCTCGTGCCTTGGTGTTAGATCTTTTCAAACTGGACACATCGAGTTCATACCTGTCGAGCGCTTTTACAAATGCCATTTCGTCAGGGATGCTGTCACTGATATGTCCTCCGGATCGAAGCAGGGCTTCCGTATCTTCCGCCCAACGCTGGGCTTCCGATAGCCGGTCAAACGTCTGGGACAAGCAGGGATGCCCTAGCAGCCTGATTTCCACTTTATAAACAACGCCTTTCTTTCTTTTTCGCTTAGTAATGGTTGCCATTTTTTGGGCGCAATTTTGGGCGCAATTTTTTGCAAAACACTGCTCGTTTAAGCCAAAGTATGCCAAACGTAGCTAAAAAGCAATTAAAAAGAAAAGGCCAAAAGCTCTGTTTTCTTGAGCTTTTGGCCTTCATTTATTGGTGCTCCAGGCAGGATTCGAACCTGCGGCACCAGGATTAGGAATCCTGTGCTCTATCCACCTGAGCTACTGGAGCAATTTTGCGGTAACACTCTACAGGCAAAAACCGCCGACCGGATACTCCGACGGCCGGTCTGTTTTTCAGGGCGATGAAAATACCCAGTTCACCGCACCCTGGCAAGCGATTATTGCTCGCTGCCGCTATCAGGCCGACTGGCCATCGGCAAGAACCTGCTGACCACCGAACGAATCGTCGTTGTAACCGACATTGACGATGCAATTGCGGCCGATCCGTACTCCCGGAGGGATTCGTGCCTCCTTGCCGACCAGCGAAATCCCGGTATAGAGGTGCTTGGGAAACTGTTCGTTGGCCAGGGTGAGGTTGTCGCCCTGCCCGACCACGGCGCCCGCGCCGACCTGGACCTTCTTGTCCAGAATTGCCAGGTCGACCACTCCGTTTTCCCCGATCACGGCATCGTCGAAGATGACCGCATTGGTGACCACCGCCCCTTTCTTCACCCGGACGCCCGGCGACAGGACCGAATTGATCACCGTACCCTCAATGACGCAGCCGGCGGAAATCAGGGACGAAGCGACCTTGCCGCCCGGCAGGAAACGGGCCGGGGCACGGTCCATGGGCCGGTCGCCGTATTGCGGGTTGGGCCGGATCTCCCATGCCTCCGGCGAAATGCCCGAGTTCTCCCGGATGATCTCCATGTTGGTTTCCCAATAGGACTGAATCGTGCCCACATCCCGCCAATAGCCGTAGAACGGATAGGCGTAGACCCGGTCTTCGTGAATGGCCCGGGGGATGATGTCCATGCCGAAGTCAACCTCTTTGCGATCTCTTGCCAAGGTCCGCAGCAGGTACTTGGTATCGAAAATATAAATACCCATGGAGGCGAGATTGGTCTTCGGCACCTTGGGCTTTTCCTCCCAGTCGACAATCCGATTTCCCTGGTCGATGATGCCGGCGCCGAACTGATGGATATCGCGCTTGGGCACCACCATCATGCCGATGGTGATATCCGCCCGCTTGTGCTGATGGTAGGAGAGCATGGCATCGAAATCCATGCGATAGATGTGATCGCCGGAGAGGATCACCACCTGCTCGCTGGGATTGGCCAGGATGAAATCGATGTTCTGGCGGATGGCATCCGCCGTGCCCTTGTACCAGTCGGAATCCTTTTCCCCGGTGCGCGGGGGCAGGATCTTGATCCCCCTGGTCCGGCCGGTGAAATCCCAGGCCGCGCCATCGCCGATATGGGCCATGAGCGACAGCGGCTTGTACTGGGTGAGCACCCCCACCTTGGTCAGGCCGGAATTCATCACATTGGACAGACTGAAATCGATGATCCGGTAAATGCCGCCGAACGGCACCGCCGGTTTGGCCCGGTGCCCCACCAATAGATTCAGCCGGCTGCCGATACCGCCGGCCAGGAGGAGAACGAGGGCGTCGCCGCTTTCTCTCATCGCAGTTCCTCCCCGTCTTCAAGTTTGTCCTGGGGCCATTTTTCCGGGGCGATCCGTGGCGCCACCCGGCAGCCGCAGCCGATGTGCAGGCCTTCGGGCACGCTGTTGTTCCAGCCGATGACGCTGACCCGACTCGGCTGCTCGCACAGGGGGGCGCCGACCCGGACGTTCCGGTTGAACACGGTGTTGACGTCGCTGACCATCCGGTTGAGGTGCACGCCCGGGTGCACGATGTTGTCGAAGAAGACGATGGAGTCGTTGATCTCGGCCCCGGCCATGACGTGGACGCCGGGGAAGAGGATCGAGTTGCGCACCGTACCCTCGACGATGCAGCCGTTGTAGGCCATGGAGTTCTCCAGACTGCCGTGGGCGCCGATCTTCACCGGCTGGCGGTCGGCGATATTGCGGTGGGCCAGGTTGGTGCGGATGCCCCAGGCCTCGAGATCGATCTTGGGGTCCGGCCCGAGCAGATCCATCGAGGTCTGCCAGTATTCGTCGATGGTCCGGGTGTAGCCCCAGTAGCCCCGGAACTTGTAGCCGTGGACGTTTAAGCGCTCGCGCATCATCATCGGGATGATATCGCGGCCGAATTCGTAGGATTCGCCCGCCTGGTTGCGCTTCAACACCTCGAACAGCACCGAAGGGCGGAAGCAAAAAACGGTGAGCGAGGCCCAGCGTCCCTTGGGGGCAGCCGGTTTTTCCTCGTAGGAGAGCATGCGGCCGCCATCAAGGGAATCGTCGGCGATCTCGGCTACCCCGAACCGCGAGGCCGATTCCGCAGGCACCTCGATGAAGGCGGCGGTCAGATCGGCATCGTGCTCGTTGTGGTAGCGGATCATCTTGCGATAATCCATCTGATAGATGTGGTCGCCGGACAGGACCAGGATCACCGAGGGGCCATAGTACTGGATATAATCGAGATTCTGATAAACCGCGTCGGCGGAACCCCGATACCAGTGAGGGTTTTCGTAATCCTTGAAGGGCGGCAGGATGGAGATGCCGCGGTTGCGTCCGATCATGTCCCAGGCGGCGCCGGTGCCGATATGGTTGATCAGGGAATAGGACCGGTACTGACTGAGAATGGCGATCCGCTCGATGCCCGAATGCAGCAAATTGGAGAGGGGGAAATCGATGACCCGGGCAAAACCGCCGAAGGGCACGGCGGATTTCGGCCGGTAATGCGTCAACACACCCAATTCATCGACGCGGCCGCCCGCCAGGATCATCGCCAAGGTCGAGTGTCTATGCATAGCGTACCGTGCAGAGGGAGTAGCGGCGCCTTGCCACCGAAGCAAGGGTCGTGCCAGCAGGCGCTCGGCTAGGGAAGAGGTTCGCCTTGCATAATAGGCCCAACCCCGGACCGGGTGCAAGCAATATCTCGCATTCCCCGGTAAAACCGGCGGTCCGGAGAACCATGGCCGGCGAGACGAAGGTTTTATATGGACGCCGTTGGTTCCGGTGACAGTGCGGGCCTGCGCACCTTTCACGGTTCGTTGTGGCCGGCCCATTTGGTCCAGCCATGCTGGTTATTTGACGTGCTGGGTGATGAGGCGGATCAGGGTTTTGGTGGTGAACTCCTGATTTTCCCGCAGCGGCAGGTTCTTGAGGGGGGATTCTGCCCGGGCCGCCTCCCGGTGGCCGCCGGCCGGACCGAAGCGGCCGAAGGTGGTCTTGGCGAGTTTGCCGGCGTTCTTGCGGTAGCCGTCGCAACGGAAGATCACCACCAGTTTCTCCCCGTGGACGCCGGAGACGATGACCCAGTCGAACCCTTCCACCCGATTGAAGAAATCGGCGATGATCACCAGGATGTCGGGGGTGCTGACCTTGCCGAGATGGACATAGGCGCGGCGGTTGCTCGCCGTGACCTCGTTGAGCGCGGTGCGGAAATAGCGGAGTTCGGAGCGGCGGAGTTCGGTGAGCTCGAACTTGCGCACCAGGTTGAGATTGGCGATGTTGAACAGGTAGCGAAAGCAGATGCCGTCGGACACCTGCATGTTCTGCTTCTGGAAATTCTGGGTGTCGACCTTGATCCCGTAGAACAGGGCGGTGGCCAGGGCGACCGAGGGCTTGATCGCGGCGGCCCGGAGATACTCCATCATCATCGAGGAAGCGGCCCCGTATTCGGGCCGGATGTCGATGAAGTCTGCATCCCAACCCTTGGTGACCGGGTGATGGTCGATCACCGCGTTGAAGGTCAGTTTCTCGAAACAGGCCAGGTGGTTGGGCTGGGAATCGAGGAGAACCTTCTTGGTATAGTCCTTCATCGACAGGGTGTGGAGCCGTTCGATGGGGATCTTCAGGCGCTCCACCATGGTCAGGTTGTTGAGGCGCCGGATCTCGTTGGGATAGCCGATGATGACGCTGTGCACCCGGTTCCTGAGCAAACGCTTGAGCGCCATGGCCGAGGCCAGGGCGTCGGGGTCGGCGCTGATGACGATCAGGACGGTATCGTGCCGTTCGAAGAGGGCCCAGAGTCCGTTGAGGCGGGCAATGGCGGAATTTTTGCTGGCACTGCGGGTTATGTTATCGGCGATTTTTTCGAGTCGTTTCTGCATAGACAAATCAGAAGAAAAACACTGCCGTCTCTTGAAGCCAACGCAGTGACAAGGGTCTTATTCGCCGAAAACGAACGGCACGCTGTTCGCTGTCCGCATGCAACCAAGGTTGCGGCTGATGATAGAACTCATCGGACGAACAGAGGCTGCAGGTAAGGACTTCCTGTACATTGCCTGTCCCAGATAACAAAAAACGAAGAATACGAAGGCGACAGCTTACACAGAGACACCAAGAAGTGCAAGCTCCGTCTTTCCGGAAGCAGCAAGGACCTGGATGCAAATAACTTGTACAAAATTGCGCTCAGATTTGGGTCAGGTTTGGTTGTGGCGACCAGCGCAAAACCGCAGGCGTAGCAGCGCTACGTCGAGGATTTTGCGATTGAGCCGCAGCCAAAGATGGCCCGAAGATGAGATGCAAGATGTGTTCAAGTTATTTGATGACAGGTCCTAAGGACCAGAGGGGTGGCGGGATCGCCGTACCCCTTGACTGAAACAGGCCGAACGGGTACTACATGAGCAAACAATCAGCCGCACGCGACCGGCAACACCATCCCGCCGCCAGCCTCGCCGCTCCCGTACCCCCTTGACCCTTCAGAAAAAGTTCCATGCTCCTGCTCCACCGGTACATCCTGGCCCATTTCATCCGTAATCTCGGATTGATCATGGCCAGTTTCATCAGTATCTACCTGCTGATCGATTTCTTTGAGAAGATCGACAACTTCCTCGAAAAAGGCAAATCCTTCGACCTGATCGCCAAGTTTTTCCTGCTCAACATCCCCTTCATCGTCGACATGATGAGCCCGGTCTGCATCCTCCTGGCCGGGGTCGTCACCCTGGGCGTACTCAACCACAGCAACGAACTCATCGCGCTCAAGGCCTGCGGCATCCCGCTGAAAAAGATCACCCTGCCCATCGTCGGCGCGGCCATGGCCTGCATCCTCCTGTTTCTCGCCATGGCCCAACTGGTGCTGCCCACCACCGTCGCCACCACCAACTACATCTGGAACCGCGAGGTCAAGGGCAAGACGCCCCTGGGGATTTATCGCAACGGCCGCTACTACTACCGCGGCCAGGACGGTTTTTATTCCTTTGCCCGGCCCGATCCGCAGCAGAACCTCTTCAAGAACTTTTCCTATACGGCCTGGAACCAGGCCCACGAAACCCGCACCCTGATCGCCGCCGAGACCGCGGTGTGGGACCGGGGGATCTGGACCCTGTACGCCGGCCAGGTCCAGGGCGCCACCGGCGCCCGATTCGCCACCGAGGTGTTCAAGGAGCAACGCTTCGACTTCCCCGAACAACCCGAGGATTTCTTCGTGCCCGCCTATCGCTCGATGGAGCTTTCGCTGGTCGAGCTCTACAAAGAGACGCAGCACGCCCGTTCCGACGAGGAACGCAACAAGGCCTGGGCCGAGTTCTACGGCCGGATCTCCTACACCTTCCTCGGCCTGCCCCTGCTGCTTCTGGGCCTGCCCCTGCTGCTGCAAGTCTACCGCAAATGGGGCAGGGACCTGTCGCTGGCCATCCCGGTGAGCTGCGGCATGGCCTTTGTCTGCTGGGGGGTCTACACCACCTTGCAGTCCCTGGCCAAGGCCAGCTATCTGCCGCCCCTGGCGGCGGCTCTAAGCGTGCATCTGGTGGTCGGCTGCCTCGGCCTCTACCTGCTGGTGCGCGAGGATAGCTGATGCCCCGACGGATCGGCATTGTCGGCGTGCCGCCCCTGGCGGTGATCGCAGCCATCAACCGGGCGGGCGACGAAATCATCGACCTCGACGAACCGCAGGTCCGGGCACCCATCGATCAGACCGCCGGCCGCATCCCCCGGGTCTACTGCGCCATCCTGCGCACCGTGGTGCTCAACTGCCTCCACCTGGAGCTGGACCGGGTCTACATCGACGTTGGTCCGGGCAAGTGCGATTGCGCCCTCCATGTGGCCGAGATTGTCGCCGACATGCTGACCGTGCCGGTCGTCCCCACCCGCAACCAGGACACCCGCGCCTTCGGCCATCCCCTCTGCGAAAGCGGGCTGCCGCTGGTGGAAAAATTCCGCCGGATCACCAGTGGGGTGCAGTCCGCCGCCCCCTATCCGCCCATGGAGTCCTGCCGGCCGACCTGCGGCTTCTGGGGCGTCCCGCCTCGGGATTTCGCCCTGCTCTCGCTTTTCCCCGACACCACCCATGTCTTCGGCTGGACCCGGTGCATGGAGAACAAGACCCCCGCCGACCTGGAGCTGGAGCGGCACTTCGACCCGACCATCCCCACGATCTTCTTTTCCCAGTCCTTCTGCGCCAAGGCGGCGCTGGCCAAACACCTGGCGGCCAAGCATCCCCGCGCCATCGCCGTCGATTGCGACGTCACTGCCGGCAGCTCCACCCGGGCCAAGATCGAGGCCTTCCTCGAACTCGCCGGCATCGAGCCGGGCCAAGAGAGGAACGACTGATGCTGCTGGCCGATTTCGGGACCTCCTACTGCAAGATCCTGGACACGGATAGCGACCGCGCCCCCCGGATCGTGGCCACCCGCGAACTGGATCGCGCCTTCCGCGCCGATCTGGCCACCGGCCATAACGCCGCCCGCCGGAGCGTCCGCAGCATCAACGAACTGACCGCCCTGGCCCGGGGCGGTCGGCGACTGGTCGACCGGTCGGATTTCGTCCTGCTCGATTGCGGCAGCCGCGACATCAAGTTCGTCCGCTTCCGGGACGGCGAAGTGGTCGACATGGGCTGGAACGCCGAATGCGGCGCCTCCATGGGGTTCACCATCGAGCTGCTGTCGACCTATTACCGGCTCGACTACGCCGCCATCCCCGCGCCGGCCACCGGCTTTTCCGTCACCTGCGGCGTGCTCGGCATGAGCCATATCTTCGATGCCGTGGTCTCCGGCGCCTCCGAAGCCGAGGCGGTGGCCAGGTTCGTTCGCGGCATCGCCCTCAACGCCCACCGCTTTGCCCATGAACCGGAGGACCTGTATCTCTCCGGCGGCCTCTGCGCCAACCCGCTCTTTGTCGCCAGCTTGCCCTGCCGGGTCCATCCGCTGGGCCGGTTCGTCCTGCTCGAAGGGTTGCGGGCCACCCTGGGATAGGGCCGATCCCGCCCCTGTCCTTCGGCCGGACAACAATCGAGTAGGGTGAGGCAAGTTGATCACACTTGCCTCATCCCTCTCACAGAACCGTACGTACGGGCCTCGTATACGGCTCCTGTTTATTTTCCTTTCTGTGCGAAAACAAGAATACCGGTGGT
>Ga0074195_1000242_pt1 | contig 127162 bp, 108 predicted proteins | sample EPASupsiteHSE623_FD_64525 | JGI IMG/M metagenome (GOLD analysis project Ga0074195, IMG submission 64525) | Bioremediated contaminated groundwater from EPA Superfund site, New Mexico - Sample HSE6-23 | ecosystem: Environmental > Aquatic > Deep subsurface > Groundwater > Contaminated ... | reverse complement strand
GGAAAGAGACAGAGGGCTTGATCTACGTTTCAAGGTCTGTGCCTTCGGAGCGGGCTCAAGCTGCCTCTGTCTCAAAGTGATGGGAGCTAACCACCACTGACTTCAAGATACAAGGAGCGGGCCCTACCCGCGAACAATGCAGCTTTATACAGCATCGCTCCCATGCACCGCGCTGGTTTTCCTGAAGGTGCGGCCGCCCGTCGTCTCCCCTGGCCCGATGTCGGGTTCGCCTTGTGACGCCATCCGATCATGGGTAGAGTGTGGGTATCGTTCGGCACCATTTTATCTGCCTCGGGGAATCATCCATGTCCGTGCTCCGCCTGCTCCTCCTGATGCTTTGCCTGATTGTCTGCCCGGCCCAGGCCGCCCCGGCCCAGCGGGTGGTCCTCTTTCTCGGCGACTCGCTCACCGCGGGCCTCGGCGTGGAGCCGGAGGAGGCCTACCCCCGCCTGCTCGGCGAGATGCTGACCGCGGACGGGATTACCGACGTCCGCGTCGTCAATGGCGGCCTCAGCGGTTCGACCTCGGCCAGCGCCCTGGCGCGGTTGCAGTGGTACGACAAAATCCATCCCTCGGTGCTCTTCCTCGCCTTGGGCGCCAACGACGGTCTGCGCGGCCTCACCATCGAGGAGATCGAGAAAAACCTGGGCGGGGTGATCGTCGCGGCCAGGGAGCGGGGCATGAGCGTCATCCTGGCCGGCATGGAGCTGCCGCCCAACTACGGCGACGACTACACCGGCCGCTTCCGCCAGGTCTACCGGGATCTCGCCGCCCGTTACCACCTCACCCTGATCCCCTTCCTGCTCGAAGGGGTCGGCGGGGTGGCGGCGCTCAACCAGGCCGACGGTATCCACCCCAACGCCGAGGGCCACCGGCGCATCGCCGGCCACGTCTATCCGGTGCTCAAACGCCATCTCGAAACCATCCCGGCCCCGCGCCCACCGCAACCATGACCACACCCCACCCCTCCCCGCTCATCGCGGCTGACGATCTGCACAAGACCTACCCCCTGCCGGAATCCGGCCGACTGACGGTCCTGGATGGGGCCGCCTTTTCCCTGGACCCCGGCGCCACCCTCGCGGTCACCGGCCAGTCCGGCAGCGGCAAGTCGACCCTGATCGCCCTCCTGGCCGGCCTGGACCGCCCGGACCGGGGCCGGATCACCATCAATGGCGCCGAGCTGACCACCATGGACGAGGCCGGGCTGACCCGATTCCGTGCCGCCTCGCTGGGCATCGTCTTTCAGCAGTTCCACCTCCTGCCGCACCTGAGCGCCGAGGAGAATATCCGCCTACCGCTGGAATTGCAGGGCCGTCCCTGCGAGGAAGCGATGATCGCGACCCTGCTGGCCCAGGTCGGCCTGACCGACCGCCGGCACCATCTGCCGGCCCAGCTCAGCGGCGGCGAATGCCAGCGGGTGGCGATCGCCCGGGCCCTGGCGGTCAAGCCGCTGCTCCTGCTCGCTGACGAGCCCACCGGCAATCTCGACGTGGCCACCGGCCGCGAGATCGCGGATCTCTTGTTCCAACTGGTCGAGCGGGAGCGGATGACCATGCTGGTGGTCACCCACAACCGGGAACTGGCCCAGCGGTGTTCCCGGCAACTGCAACTCGACCAGGGGCTCCTGCAATGAACCCCCTGGCGCGGCTCGGCTGGCGCGGCCTCACTCGCAACCGCCGCTTTTCCCTGCTGTTTGTGGTCAATCTCGCCCTCGGCCTCTCCGGCCTGCTCCTGACCGGTTCGTTCAGCGCTGCCCTGGACCGTCATCTGGCCGCCCATCTCAAGGAGATGCTGACCGGCGACCTCATGCTCCAGGCCTCCCGCCCCCTGACGGAGCGGGAACTGGCCATCAGCCGGGAGGTGGCCGGCCCGGGCAGCCGGTTTTCCCGCCAGGTCTCCTTCTACACCATGGTCAAGGGCAGCGGGGGCTCCAAGCTGGCCCAGATCGTGGCCGTCGACGAGGCTTACCCGCTGTACGGCGCCTTTGCCTTTGCCGACGGCGCCCCGGAGCGGACGGCCGCCAGCCTGCAACGCCACCACCAGGTGCTGCTCAGCCGGGAAACGGCCCGCTCCTTCGGCCTGGCGCCGGGCGACGTCCTCACCATCGGCCAGGAGCGGTTGACCGTGGCCCCCCTGTTCGACCGCGAGCCGGGCGCCGACTTCACCGGCCTGACCCTGGCCCCCAAGATGTACCTGGGGTTGCCCTACCTGGACGATTCCGGCCTGATCCGTTTCGGCAGCCGGGTCAGCCACACCCTGTTCATCCGCTTGCCGGACACGGTCGATGCCGCCGCGGTCGCCAACCGGCTCACCGTTGCCCTGGAGGGGCTGAGCAAAAACCCGGAGATCCGCGTGGCCACCACGGTGGATGTCAACCGCCGCACCGGCCGGGTGCTCGGCTATTTCGGCTCCTTTCTCGGCCTGACCGCCATGGTCTCGCTGGCCCTGGCCGGCCTGGCCTCCGCCTTCCTGTTTCGCGAGCATCTGCTGGCCAAAATGCACGAGATCGCCGTGCTCCTCAGCCTGGGCGCCAGCCGGGGCCAGTGTTTGCTGCTGGCCCTGGCCCAATTGGCCCTGCTCGGCCTGATTGGTGCCGGTGCGGCCCTGGTCCTGAGCTGGCTGCTGCTCCCCCTGTTCATCGGCCTGTTCGCCGGCCTCGTTCCCGCCGGCCTCCACGTCGTCCTGGACCCGGCGACCGGAGGCCTCGCCCTGCTCGTCGGCGGGGTCGGCAGCGTGCTCTTCTGCCTGCCGGATTTGCTGCGCATCCTGACCGTGCGGCCACTGGTCCTGCTCCGGGAACAGGTCGCGGACGCCCAGGATGCCGGCCAAGGACGGGGCAGAACGGTTGCCGCCCTGGTGCCGGCCCTGATCCTTCTGCTGCTCCTGATCCTCCGCCTGAGCCATTCCCCCCTCCAGGGGATCGGGTTCACCGCCGGGCTGGTCGGACTGACCGCGCTGTTCGTTTTCACCGCCGGCCTGCTGTTTCGCGGCTGCCGACGCTGGGCGGCCACGGGCCGGCTCACCTGGAGGATCGTCTGGCGCAATCTCTACCGCAACCGGCGGGCCGGCAGCGCGGTGTTCGTCGCCCTGGCCGCCGCCCTCCTCCTGGTCAACCTGATCCCCCAGGTCGAAAAGGGACTGACCGCGGAAATCGGGCAGCCGGCAGGGGCGGAACTCCCCGACCTGTTCCTCATCGACATCCAGGAGGAACAACGGCAGCCGCTCATCCGCCTGTTCCAGGACGAGCAGGCCCGACTTTCGGACCCGGCCCCGATGGTCCAGGGCCGGATCGTCAGCATCAACGACCAGCCCTTTGCCCGCTGGCGCCAGCAGCATCAGACCGGGGACGACCGGGGCCTGCGGCGGACCGAATTCAATTTTTCCAGCCGCAGCCGCCTGGACGCCTCCGAAACCGTGGTCGAGGGGCCGGAACTGCCCACCACTCCCTGGCAGGCGGCAACCAGCCAGCCCTTTGCCCTGTCGATGGAGCGGGAGTTCGCCAAACGGTTGCAGGTGGGGATCGGCGACCGGATGGTCGTGGACATTCAGGGGGTCGAGCTGGAGGGGCGGATCGTCAATCTGCGCCAGGTCCGCTGGCTCAGTTTTCAACCCAATTTTTTCATGCTGGCGCAGCCGGGGGTGCTCGATGACGCCCCCAAGACCTATCTGGCCTCGGTGAGCGGGGTGGAAGGGGCAGGAAAGGATGCACTGGTCAACCGGCTGACCACCGCCTTTCCCAACATCTCGGTGCTCGACGTCACCGGCACGGTCGACCGGATGGTGCGTCTCGCCGGCCAGTTGACCCTTTCCCTGCGGTTTCTGGCCGGGCTCGCCATGGCCACCGGCCTGGTGACCGTGGTGGCCATCGCCCGGCAGGAGGCCCTGCGCCGCGAGCCGGAGATCAATCTCCTTCGGGTGCTGGGGGCGGGAAGGCGGACCATCCGGACCCTGCTCTTCCTGGAATTCGCGTTTCTGGCCGCCACCGCCGCCCTGACCGGACTCCTGCTAAGCGTCCTCTGCTCCTTCGGGGTCTCCTGGTTGCTGTTTGACCGGATCTGGCAATTCCACTGGCAATCGGCCGCCGTGCTGCTGCCGGCCGCCATCCTGGCGTGCGCCCTCACCGCCCTGGCCGCGGCCGACGCGGTGATCCGCCGCAACCCCGCCTCCCTGCTGCACTGATTGCCTTGGCGTTCAGGGATGGGGAAACGGCGGTATCGTTTGCCCACCAAAAATCGGTGGCCACGCCCAAAGACGCGTTCCTACCCGCTCCCCATCGCGGGCATGGCCCGCTCCTACGACCTCAGGCCGTGCAACCGGAGCGGGCCATGCCCGCGAATAAGGACTGCGTCACTCCACCCAGATTTCCCGCAGGACGCGGGTCTGGTCCTCGGGCCGCATCACTCGACAGGCGAGCACCCCTTCCAGGAAGTAACCGTAGGTGGCCTGGCGGGGGATGCGGAGGGTGCCGTCGTCGTCCAATTCCACCATGACGATCACATCGCCGCCGTTTCCCAGGGTCAACTCACAAGGTATCTTTTGCATCGGTTTCCGCCATGTTCTGTTCGGCCTGCACATATTTGACCGCCCGGTCGATCCTGACCTGCTGGTTCGCGGCCCCGGCCTTGGCTTCCGGAACCTGGATGGTCAACTCCAGGGGCGAGGGCGGTCCGTTCAGCGCGGCCAGGATCCCCTCGTCGCGACTGTAGAGATCGGGTTTGAACATCACCTTGCCGTCCCGGACGTTGGTGGTCAGGTACATGAGATAAATCGGCAGCGGCTGCTTGAGGATCACCGTGGTGGTCTTGCCCGAGGCGAGGATCTGATCCATTTTTTCGACCGTGGTCGGGTTGCCGGGGTCGTTGGCGAGGATCATCCGCCCCAGTTCCAGGGGATTCTGCACCCGGATGCAGCCATGGCTGAAGGCGCGCTGGGTCCGCCCGAACAGGGATTTGCTCGGGGTGTCGTGCATATAGACGTGATAGGGGTTGGGAAAGAGAAACTTGATCAACCCCAGGGAGTTGTCCTTGCCCGGATCCTGGCGCAGGGTGTAGGGAAAATGCTTGCCCTGGTACTGCCGCCAGGGAATGGCATGGGAGTCGACCTCGGTGCCGCTGCCGTCGAAGACGCGCAGTCGCTGCTTGGCAAGATACTCCGGGTCCTTGACGATGCTGGGCACGGTCTCGTTCTTGACGATGTCCGGGGTGGGGGTCCAGGTCGGGTTGAGGACGATATAGGTGATCGCCGAGCGGAAGATGGGGGTCTGGTGGAAGGGCTGGCCGACCATGACCTTGCTGCTCCAGACCGGTTTATTGTCGTGGTAATACTGGAGCGCGAATCCGGCGATGTCGACGATGAGATTGGAGCTGGGCATGTCGCGGACGACCCACCGCGTTCGCTCCAGGTTCACCCGGATCTGGTTGATCCGTTCGGCCACGGTGACGTTCATGGCCTTGACCGTGGAGGCGCCGGCAACCCCATCGGGCTCGATGTGATGCCGGGCCTGGAAGACCTTGACCGCTGCTGCCAGGTGGACATCGTACAGATTCGATTCGCCGGAACCCTTGCCGTGGTATTCGCCGGTGGCGGCCAAACGGTTCCGGATGGCCGCCACCCGTTGGTCCACCATGTCGGGCTTGAGGCTCTCGCCGGCAGGCACCTGATGCCATCCGCCCTTGCCGGCGAATTTCTTGTACTGGCTCAGGGCCTCCTTGAGGTTCTGGTAGGACTGATGGTGCGGCGAAAGGTTGTCCAGGGTGGCCCGCACCGTCCCGGCCTTGAGCGCGGCCAGATAGGTATCGATGGGCGAGACACGGGGGGCCGTTGCCTCGAGATTCTGCTTTTCCTCGACCTTGCGGGGATCGACCTTGCCGTACCGTTTATGCTGTCCCAGCAGGACCAGGGCATCGGAGAGCAGCAGGTCGTATTCCACCAGCTTGGCCAGGGACGAACCCTCTTTCAGTTCGGTGCCGTAACGGGTCAGGGTCTTGAGGTGGTAATCGTCGGGGGTCAGCCCCTCGTCGGCACAGGCCGCAATGGCGCCGATCAGTTGCGCGATGTTGTCCTGGCTGGTCCAGAGCGGATTGAACTGGTTCTTGCGATACAAATCGAGCAGATAGCCGGAGGTGTACACCGGTTCCTTGCCGATGCTGTTCTCGACCTCGAAATACAATTGTTCCAGGCGCTGCTGCAACAGTTGCGGCACCTGATCGCCGCCGTTCGCGCTGGCCGGGGAGGCGGTGACGCCGCTGCCGACAACCGGCGGGCCCCCTTCGGCCGTGGCGGCAGGAGGGGACCAGAGAGCGGACACCAGGAGCAGGCCTCCCGACAAAATGAGGCTGAACAAGAACGGCTGACAAGGAACGGGCATTGGGGGGATCCTGAACGCGGGCTGACTTCTCGGGATGGAATCAGGTAGAGTTGGCTTTCGGGGCAATGCAAGGTTGACGGGTTCGCAAAAAGGAGGAGATCTTTGTTGTGTCATTTCGAACGCAGCGAGCAATCGCTGAAACAATCGAGAGATTGCTCGTCGCTTCGTTCCTCGAAAGGACAGGGGATCGACTTTTGCGAGACTATCAAGGTTGCTGTCAATACCACATTAACTGTCTTTCTTTCTTAAGGAAGAACGTCGCCGTTGACAAGCACTTAAACCCGTTTCCGGAAAAAAAATGACCCGACCGCCTCTGCGCTGGTGGCGAAACTCGGTAAACCCGTCGTGTTCACCACCCCGGCCATCGGGACACGACGGTTACCTCGACTGGTATCCGGTCGAAAAGTTGATTTCTGGGGATCCGACCCGATTGGTTTCAAAGCATTCATCCATTTTCCTGGTTATCTTTGTTTGCATGATCCTCCCGGAGTCCGATTCGAAAAAATTCTATAACATTTCCACCTTGCACTAGCTCGGGTATGCATCAAGAATTATCTTTAATCGAATCTGAAGGAAAAATAGCGATCGTCAATTGTCACTAGACGTCCGGGCAGGATGTGCCGAGTATTGCAAGTAACTGTTTGACCCTATTCTAATTCCGCGAGATCAATGCACAGATAGTATCAGTTTTCAGCAAGGAGAGGGACCAGATGTTAAGCACGAAACATCAGCACCAGCGCGAAAGCCCTCTCCAACCTCATTCCAGCCAGGATATTTTTATCGATCCGGTCTGCGGTATGAGCACCGAAGATCCGAATGCTTTTATCTCCTATCCCCTTGAGGGGAAAAAGTATTTTTTCTGCAGTGAACATTGTCTTAATACTTTCAAGAAGAGTCCCCAAAAATTCCTTTCAATAAAGGTGGATGCCTCTGTTCAGACGGAGATGCACGAACCGATCACCGGCAAACAATACACCTGCCCCATGCATCCGGAAATTATTCAGGATGCCCCCGGCCCCTGTCCTCAATGCGGCATGGCCCTCGAACCACGCATCCTCCATCTCGATGAGGAAGAAACCAACCCCGAGTATGATTTCATGCGCAAGCGGTTCCTCTTGGCTGCTGCTCTCACCATACCGCTGGTAATTATCGCGATGCGGGAGATGCTGCCCGGCGGCCATGTCATCACCGCCCTGGCTTCCTTCAAAACTCTTGGCTGGCTGGAGTTGTTCCTGGCGACACCGGTGGTGCTCTGGGCCGGCTGGGTCTTTTACGTTCGGGCTCTGCAATCGGTTGTCAATAAAAGTCTCAACATGTTCACCCTGATAGGCCTGGGTGTCTCGGTTGCCTATTTTTACAGCATCATTGCTGTGTTTTTTCCCAATATCTTCCCGGACACCATGCGCGGACATGATGGCGCCGTTAGTTTGTATTTCGAGGCTGCGGCCGTCATTGTCACCCTGATTCTCCTGGGCCAGGTTATGGAACTGAAGGCTCGGAGCCAGACCGGTGCCGCTATCAAGGCGCTCCTGGGGCTGGCTCCCAAGACGGCACGATTAATTCAGGAGGATGGCAGCGAGGTTGACATCCCCCTGGAGCACGTCCAGGTCGACAATGTGCTTCGAATCCGACCGGGAGAGAAGGTGCCGGTGGATGGCCTGGTGATCGACGGAGCGAGTTCGGTTGACGAGTCCATGATCTCGGGGGAGCCGATCCCAGTGGCAAAACAACGGGGCGACAAAGTGATCGGGGCTACGGTCAACACCACCGGTACGATTACCATGCGTGCTGAAAAAGTAGGCCGCGACACCCTGCTCGCCCAGATCGTTCAGATGGTCGCCCTAGCTCAGCGTTCCCGGGCACCGATCCAGAAGCTGGCCGATCTCGTTGCCGGTTATTTCGTGCCGGCCGTCATCGCCGTTGCTCTCGTCGCCTTTGGTCTCTGGTATTACTACGGCCCTGATCCACCCTTGGCCCATGCTGTCGTCGTCGCCGTGTCGGTGTTGATTATTGCTTGCCCATGCGCCCTCGGCTTGGCTACGCCCATGTCCATCATGGTGGCCACGGGCAAGGGGGCGACCATGGGGGTGTTGTTTAAAAATGCTGAGGCCATCGAGACCATGCGCAAAATTGATACGCTGGTGGTGGACAAGACCGGCACCTTGACCCTCGGCAAGCCGAAACTGACCGAAATGGTAGCGATGGACGAGGTGGGCGAGGAGAAACTTCTCCAACTTGCGGCCAGCCTTGAGAAGGTGAGCGAACACCCCTTGGCGACAGCCATCGTGGATGGCAGCAAAGAGCGTGGTATTTCCCTCGCCGAGGTCACAGAATTCACGTCCCACACCGGCAAGGGTGTATCCGGCGTCATCGAGGGAAGCAAGGTGTCACTCGGCAACAATAAACTGATGCAAGATTTCGACATTGATACCAAGAGGTTTGCAGAACAGGCCGAGGCAATGCGCCAGCAGGGGCAGACCGTTATGTTCGTCAGCGCCGATGGCAAAATCGCCGGGCTGCTCGCGGTGTCCGATCCGATCAAGGAAACCACGCCACAGGCCATGCATGAACTGCATGAGGAAGGCCTGCGAGTCGTGATGCTGACCGGGGATAATCGGGCAACCGCCGATGCCGTGGCTGCAAAACTGGGAATCGACCAGGTAGTGGCCGAAGTATTACCCGAGGAAAAGGCGGCTGCTATTAAAAAATTTCAAGACGAAGGTTGCATGGTCGCCATGGCCGGAGACGGTATCAACGACGCCCCGGCTTTGGCTCAAGCCCATGTCGGCATCGCCATGGGCACTGGTACTGATGTCGCCATGGCATCGGCAGGCGTCACCTTGGTCAAGGGCGATTTGACTGGCATCGTCCGAGCGAGGAAACTCTCCCGGGCCACCATGACAAACATCAAGCAGAATCTCTTTTTCGCCTTTGTCTATAACTCGCTGGGCGTGCCGGTGGCGGCCGGGGTGCTGTACCCTTTCCTCGGCATTCTGTTGTCGCCCATGATAGCGGCAGCTGCCATGAGCCTATCCTCGGTCTCCGTGGTCGGCAATGCCTTGAGGTTGCGACGGACAAAAATCACCTGAGACGAAGAACCGATTGGCCAGGGGGGAGACCCCATTTCATTCAACAACCATTGCAGAAGGAGAACGAACATGAAAAAAATGATCCTGACCGCGTCCCTGATGTCGATACTGTTCTTTACCGGAACGGCATTGGCTGTTGACGAGCATCATCCTGAAAAGAAAGATGCACCGGCTACGGCCCAAATGAAAACGGAACAGACGACAATGGGTCAGATGGATGCCCAGACTCAGAAAATGGAGGAGATGCGAAAAAAGATCGAGATGGAAAAAGATCCAAAGGCGCGAGAAACCCTCATGAAAGAACAGATGGGGATGATGAAAGATTGCATGAAGATGATGGGAGGAATGGGGATGGGCATGATGGGAGACAAGGGAATGATGGATGAGAAAGGCATGCCCATGGACGAGCGAATGAAGATGATGGAAGGAAAAATGAAGATGATGCAGGAGATGATGAACGGCATGATGATGCAGCAGGAGATGAAGGCGAAACAATAAATAATTGCCTTTGCTGTGCGCCCCTGGCCCGAAAGAAAAAGCAGACTTTCTGTCAGGGGCAGCCCTGATGCGGTTGCGTAACATATCGGAAACACAAAAATCATCCTTGGGCTCATCATTGAAATGGCGCAGGACGAGTCTTTCATTTCAGCGGGGGGAACAGCGGAGGCTTACCCCCTCTACAGAGAGGTGGACTGTGGCGGACAACTCATTTTTATCGAATTTCCTCAGGATTCTATGGGGACCGCGCTTAGCTTTCCTGGCCTTTGTCGCGGCAGGGGGCTATTTCCTCTGGACAGAGCACCAGGCTCATCTCATGGCCGCTCTGCCGTACTTGATTTTATTGTTATGCCCGTTGATGCATGTTTTCATGCACCATGACCATTCCAGCCCCCCCAAAGACAAGAACGGGCATTATCATGAAACTCCACCAGCGAAAGGGGAGTGAAGCATGAACGAGACCGCCCGTGCATACGGATTATGGCCCCTGGTCATCATCAACTCGGCCATCTTTATCTTTTTTGCCTTTAGCTTCATCAAGCCGAAAACCAGGATCGACTGGCGCTCGCTGGGTGCTTTTTCCGCCTTCATAATTGCTCTTTTTGTCGAGATGTACGGGTTTCCCCTGACCATCTATTTACTTTCCGGTTGGCTGCAATCCAAGTTTCCACAATCCGATATCTTTGCCCACGGCAGCGGCCACCTTTGGCATACTTTGTTCGGTTTACAAGGAGATCCGCATACCAACCCCATCCATCTGCTGAGCAATATCATGATTTTTGCGGGTTTTTATCTCACGTATCGAGCCTGGCTGGTGTTACACGCCGCGCAGAAGGAAGGAAAACTGGCCACCTCTGGGCCTTACAGCCTGGTGCGTCATCCGCAATATGACGGTTTTGTCTTGGTGATGTTCGGGTTCCTGCTTATGTGGCCGACCTTGTTGACCCTGCTGATGTTTCCGATTTTGGTGATCGTTTATATCAGGCTGGCCAGGCAGGAGGAAAAACTGGTTCGCCAGGAATTCGGTAGCGCATATGATGAATATATGAACGATGTTCCGCCCTTTCTGCCAAACTGGAAGAAAAGGAAGCACAACACCATCTAAAAGGACACATCCTGGGCATGAAGAAGTGGTTATTGGGGTCATCCACGTTTTTCATAAAGGAGAACCGAAGAGAAGGTTACACATTCACGGCAAGGACCAGGGTGCCTCCGCCTCCTTTTGCCCTCTTCCCATGGTCCCTGCGGGTTCCTGGTCGATTCCTCCTGGACCCTTGGCAAAAGCGCCGCTTCCTATTTGACCCGGCCCTCGCGCCTGTGCTATCCTCGGACAAGAATACAACCATGGAGCCTGCCTATGTCCCTGACCGCCCTCTCACCGGTTCTGCTCTGGTTTCTCGCCGGCATCGTCTTTCTGGCCCTTGAGCTGGTGCTGCCCGGCCTCATCGTCTTCTTTTTCGGCATCGGCGCCTGGTGCGCGGCCCTCGCCGTCTACCTGCTGCCGATGCCGCTTTCCAGTCAATTGCTGGTCTTTCTGGCGGCCAGCCTCCTCTCCCTGCTGCTGCTGCGATCGACCCTGAAAAAGGTCTTCCTGGGCAGGACCCTCGACGTGGACGCCATGGAAGGTGGTGTTCCGCCCGGCGCTACCGGCGAGGTGATCGAGGACATCGTGCCGCCGGCGGCCGGCAAGATCCGGTACGGCGGTTCGTTCTGGCAGGCCACGGCCGAAACGGTGCTGACCAAGGGGACAGTGGTGCGTGTTGTGGAAAAATCGAACCTGACCGTCAAGGTCAGCCCGGTGGAAACGGAAGGAGAAGCCTGATGGATAATCTACTGATCGGCGTGGTGGTGCTGGTGGCCTTTGTGATCGTCCTTCTGATCAAGACCGCGGTGGTGGTCGCCCAGCAATACGAATACGTGATCGAGCGGCTGGGCAAATACCGCACCACCTTGGAGGCCGGTTTTCACATCCTGATCCCCTTTTTCGACAAGGTCGCCTACAAGCGGAGCCTCAAGGAGGAGTCCATCGACATCCCGGCCCAGACCTGCATCACCGCCGATAACGTCTCCATGGAGATCGACGGCTGCCTCTATCTCCAGGTGATCAACTCCCGGCTCTCGGCCTACGGCATCGACAACTACCATTTCGCCGTGACCCAGTTGGCCCAGACCAGCCTGCGCTCGGCCATCGGCAAGATCAGCCTCGACAATACCTTCGAGGCCAGGGAGGTCTTGAACCGGCAGGTGGTGGAGGCCCTGGACGAGGCCTCGCAGAACTGGGGCGTCAAGGTGCTGCGCTACGAGATCAAGGACATCCAGCCGCCGCGCAGCGTGCTCGAGGCCATGGAAAAACAGATGAAAGCGGAACGGGAAAAACGGGCGGAGATCGCCAAGTCGGAAGGGGAACGGCAGGCGATGATCAACCGGGCGGAGGGCGAGCGGGCCGAGGCCATCGCCCGCTCCGAGGGCGAGAAGATGCGGCGGATCAACGAGGCCGAGGGGCAGGCCCAGGAGATCCTCAAGGTAGCGGAGGCGACCGCCGAGGGCATCCGCCGGGTGGGCGAATCCTTGAGCGCGCCGGGCGGCCAGGATGCGGCCAACCTGGAGGTGGCCAAGAAGTATCTCGATCAGTTCGGCAAGCTGGCCAAGGAGAACAATACCATGATCCTGCCGGCCAATCTGGCCGATGTCTCCTCGATGGTGGCCACGGTCATGACCACCCTGGAGCACACCAAGAAGATCGAGCGGGCCGCCGGATGAATCCGGCCGGCCGACGGTCAGATGATATCGTCGTCGCTCAAGTCGTCTTCCCCGTCGATTTCGCCATCGAGATCGTCCTCGCTGTCCTCGACGTATTCCTCGTTCTCTTCGAATTCGTCGTCGGGCGAGATCTCCGGAGTCGAGCTGTCGTCCGAGGCGCGGACGGCCTTGGGGATTTTCGATTCCGGCAGCACAATCTCCCGAATTTTTTCCACTTCATCGGGAAGGAGAAGATCGGCCTGGCAGGTCGGGCAGCCCTTGACATGTTGATCGACAAACTGCATCATGCGGGCCGGGGCCATGGTTTCCTGCTTGACCCGGAGATACCAGTCCTTGATGAGGCGTATTAGTTGTTCACATTCCATTGAAAATCGCGGGGTTTGCTTTTCGCTCTTAGCTCGGTTGACGCGCTGCTCGAATGGCAAGAATTAGTTGTTTTTCCAGATGACAAAGAGTAGATGTAACACCTGATCGGAAGTGGAAAGGGCACTGGTGGCTCTCCCGGACTTCAAATCCGGTGTGTCGGGTGAGTAGCCCGGCAGGTGGGTTCGATTCCCATGCACTTCCGCCATTTTCCTCGTTCTGCCGGCCTTTCCTGCGCAATTTTTATATCCTGAAACTTTCCACGCTGTCAAATCTTTTCGGTGCGGTCGGTATCGGAACCGAGTTCGACGCCCCCTCTTTTTCCTTCCCAGGGCAATCGATCCGGTAGTTCTCGCCCCTGGCGCCCCTTGTAAAAATCTCCCCGGATTCACCGGCAAACGAGACAGCCGTGGAGAATCGACCGACTCTCCTTGATCTGGCACCGGGATTTAGGGCACAATAGAAAATATGTCGTTCGTTGGCCGGCATCCTGCCGAAAACAACGGCATGGCGTTCGTTGGCCCTTTTGCCCCATTGATCACCACCGAATCGAGGAGTCATCATGGCAACCATCGACCTGGCATCGGCATCGCATCCGGACGCCGCGGCCCCGATATCCCCCCCGGCCCTGCTGGAGACCGTGCTCGCCTTTGCCGTCACCCGTTCTTTCCAGGCCGGCGAACCGGTGCTCACCCCCTCCACCCCGACCGATGCCTTCTATTTCCTGCTCAAAGGGGCGGTGGAGGTCAGCTATACCGACCGGGCCGACACCCGAATCACGGTCGCCTTGATCGGGGCGGGAGAGTTCTTTGGCGAAATCGGCTTTTTCGACGGCGAATCGCGGGTTCGCGACATCCGGGCCACCGACGAGGCCCGTATCGCCATTTTCGACACCGCGACCATGACCGCGCTGCGAACGCAGGACCCTGTCCTCCATACCGACTTCATCCTCTTCCTCACCCGGAAAATATGTCATAAATTCCGTCGGGTCAGCGGCGAGCAGGAACCGATCGCCGGGTATGCCCAATCCCTCTCCACCCGTCACGCCAGCCGATATACCGAGGCCAAACCCCTGCCCGCGCCCCTGGTTCGCTCCTCCCCCTGGCACCGGATCAGCGGCCGGATGGAGGCGTTCAAATCCGAGCTGTTCAACCTCTCCCACCGGCTCCAGAAAACCGAGGCCGAGGGCAAGCAGGACCCGGAGAGCGAAACCCGCTGCCACGGCGTGCTCGCCGAACTCAACCACGCCTTGCCCGAATTCGCGGCCACCATGGCTGGCAGCGGCTACGAGGAGGTTATGTGGGGGTATGTATTCAAGGAGATCTTTCCCTACTTCATGCGCAGCCGCTTTGCCGAACGGGCCTACTTCAAACCCAAGGGCTATGCCGGCGACTTCCTCATGATGGAGCACATTTACGCGGACATCCCCAAGGGCGAGGGCAAACTGGGCGAGATCATCGACGCCTTCTGCCTCCAGCGTCCCGGTTCCCTGGCCATTCGCGGCCGGCGCATCCTCCTGCGGGAGCAGCTGATGCGGCTCAGCGGTGCCATTGCCGCCCGCGGCGGCACCACCCGGATCATGAACCTGGCTTGCGGCCCGAATCGGGAACTGTTCGATTTTCTCGCCGATTGCGAACACAGTGAGACCATCGAGGCCCTGTGCGTCGACATCGACTCCGAGGCCCTGCAATACACCAACCAGTACGTCAACATCTTCCCCCACCGCGCCTCGATCCGGCTGATGAGCGAAAACGTCATCAAGTGGGCCCTGGGCCGGGCGACCCATCACATCGAACCGCAGGACATCATCTACTCGGCCGGCCTCTGCGACTATCTCGACCCGCGTCTGTTCCGGGCCCTGATCACCCAGTGCCATCGCCATCTCAAACCGGGCGGCACCCTGCTGCTGGGCAACTTCACCCATTATCCCGATTCGATTTTCCTCGACAAGCTGCTGAAATGGGAACTCATTTACCGGACCGAAGAGGAGATGAAGGCACTGTTCGCCCCTACCCCCTTCGGTGACCGGGTCACGATCATCGCCGAACAGGCGCAAGTCAACCTTTTCGCCGTGGCCACCAAGGACTAGGCGCCATGTCGCGGCTCGCGGGCACCGCATCGACAGACTTTGCCGACGAGATCCACACCCTGTTCTGGCAACGGACCCACATCTGCCTGTGGCTGGGCGTGGTGTTCTTTTCCCTGTTCTCCCTGCTCGATTTCGTTTACTGCCGCCCCTACTTCAGCCTCTTTTTTTCCTATCGCCTGGGTTTCGTCGTCATCCTCGTCTGCCTGCTGCTGCTGCTCAAATATCCGGCGGGCAAGCGACACACCCGCATCGTCATGGGGGTCGCCATGCTGCTCGGGGCTCTGACCATCTCCCTGATGACCCTCAGGCAAGGCGGATTCGTTTCCGGGTATTACGTCGGCATTCTCCTGATGATCGCGGGCGGGTTTTCCGTGCTGCCCCTCAATGTCGGCCCGGCCCTGGTGCTGGGCGGCGGCATGTACCTGGTCTATTTCCTCACCGTCTTTTTGTCCACCCATCCCCTCGATGCGCGGGCCTCCGTCGCCCTGGCCAACAACAGCTTTTTCTTTTTCGCGGTCGTCACCGTCACCACCATGCAATGTTGCGACGAGATCCGGACGATCGTCAACTCGCTGCGGGCCAAAAGCAGCTTGCAGACCCTCCACGACGAGCTCCGACAATACACCGGCAATCTCGAACTGTTGGTGCAAAACCGGATGGAGAAGCTGGAGGAATCCGACCTCAAATTCCACGATCTCTACAACACCATCCCGGATCTGGTGGTGCTGATCGACGCCATGGGCCTTATCCGCATGGTCAATCACCACGGCGCCTCCCTGCTCGAACGGTCCCCGGAAGCCTTGCAGGAGACCTCGCTCTTCGACTGCATCCCCCCGCAATATCGTGCTTCATTCGTCGACGATATCCTCGGCCGCCTCAGCCGGGGGGACGTGGTCAAGGGGGCGCAGTTGCAGGTGCTGACCGGGCAGGGGCGCGCCATCGAGGTGGAGCTGAGCGGCGACCGGGTCGAGCTGGCCGGTCAGGGCGAGCACTACCAGTTGATCATCCGCGACATCTCCCGGACCAAGGCAATCGAGCGGCAAGTCCTCGAATCCGGTCAGTTGCTCGACACCTCCCGTCGGGCCGCCATTTTCGGCCTGGCGCGACTGGCCGAGTGCCGGGACGACAACACCGGCGCCCACCTGCTCCGCATCCGGGAATATACCCGCATCCTGGCCATGGAACTGGCGCAGAACCCGGAACTCTCTACCCTTGTCACCGCCCGGTTCATCGACGATTTGTGCCTGTCCTCGGTCCTCCACGATATCGGCAAGGTGGGCATCCCGGACGCCATCCTGTTGAAGCCGGGTCAGCTCTCCGCCCAGGAATTCGACACCATGAAACTCCATTGCGTCTATGGCCGCGACGCGCTCTCCTCGGTGGAAAACGAGGGGGACGGCCCCGGTTTCCTCCGCATGGGCGAGGAGATAGCCCTCTACCATCACGAACGCTGGGATGGGAACGGCTATCCCGGCGGTCTCTCCGGCGTCGACATCCCCCTCTCGGCGCGGATCGTGGCCCTTGCCGACGTCTACGATGCCCTGACCTCAAGCCGGACCTACAAGCCCGCCTTCCACCACGAGCAGGCGAGGGTGCTCATTATCCAGGAAAGCGGCCATCGGTTCGACCCGATGATCGTCAACGCCTTTCTCCGCCGGGAACAGGACTTCAAAGCCGCACGCCGCGATCTGCTGGTGCAGGCCAGCCCCCGGCAGACCTGACCGACCATGCAGGCGCTCGAACAGTTCCGACAGGAGTCCCGGCAACTGCATCACCAGCGGGTCTCGTTCATCCTCCTGGCCGGCATCGCCGTGATGCTGCTGTTCGCGGTCCTGGATTTTTTCCTGGTGTCCGCGCATTTTACGGAGTTCCTCGGTTGCCGTCTCATCGCGGTCGGCCTCTGCGCCCTGCTGCTTGTCGCCAACCAGTATGACCGAGCGCTTCGCCGGACCTGGGCCATCGGATTTGCCGGCTATCTTGTGGTCGGCATCGTCATCCTCCTGATCATCCATCGCCTGGGCGATCCCGCCTCGCCGCACTATGTCGGCCTGATCGTTGCCATGACCCTCTATACGGCCCTGGCCCCGCTCACCGTGGTCCAGACGCTGATCAGCGGTTTCACGCTGGTCGCCCTGTATCTGCTCTCGGTGTTGCTCGGAGAACCGTTGTCCTCCGAGCAATGGCTGCGCCTGTTCAACAACCTTTTCTTCATGGTCTGTTTCGTCCTCATCGCCGCCACCCAAAGCTGGGCCGACACGGGCGCCCGTCGGCGGGAATGTCTCTTGCGGGCCTCGGAGAACGAGGCGGCGGCGGCCCTGGCGCGCCAGGCAGACAACCTGGAACACGAGGTCAAAAGACGCTCGGAGGCCCAGCAGGCCACGGAAAAGCAGTATCGGACCCTGTACGAGGCGATTGCCGACGATGTCGTCCTGCTGACCCCGCAGGGGGTACTGCTTCAGGCCAACAACTCCTACCTCCGCCATTTCTCGGGAGAAAAAGGCCGTCCCGGCGCCTCGTTCTTCGAGGTGGTCAGCCCCGGGGATCAGGACCGCATGCGGACCGCGCTGGCCGAACTCGTCGACCGGGGAACACCGCTGGCCCATCTGCACCTCACCCTGGTCACCGCCCAGACCACGCCCATGGCAACGGAAATCAGTGGCGCCCTGCTCCGGCGTGGCGAGCGCATCCTCGGGGTGCAACTGGTCATTCGCGACATCGGTATTCGTAACCAATTGGAAGCACAACTGATCACCTCCCTGCGCCAGGTCCGCCAAACCGAAAATGCCGCCATCCTGGCGCTGGCCAAGCTCTCGGAATACCGCGACATCACCCCTGGCCATCACCTGGAGCGGATCCGGGAATATTGCAAGACCCTGGCCGGCGAACTGGCCCGTCGGCCGGGGTTTGCGGCAACCGTTACCCCGGCCTTCATCCAGAATCTGTACCAGGGCGCCATTCTCCACGACATCGGCAAGGTGGCTGTGACCGACCACATTCTTGGCAAGACAGGACCGCTCTCCCCCCTGGAAGAAGAGGCCCTGCGCCACCACACCCTGCGCGGCGGCGACGTGATCAAGGCCATGGAGCAGGAGGCCAAAGGCAGCTCCTTTTTATCCGTGGCCAAGAATATCGCCTATTTCCACCATGAACGCTGGGATGGCCAAGGGTATCCCCACGGACTGCGAGGAGAAGAAATACCACAGGAGGCCCGGATCATGGCCTTGGCCGATGCCTACGAAGAGTGGACCGGTGCCATCGATCCGTTGAAGCGGCTGACGCATGGCCAGGCGATGGACGCCATCGTCAGAAGCGCGGGCCACCGGTTCGACCCGATCATTGTCGACGCCTTTGTGGTGCTGCACGAGGCCTTTGACCGGATTCGACGTGAACTGGCCGAACCGGACCGAAGGGTTTGAAGCCGCGGACCCGGCAGTGCCGGGCTCGTGCCGTGGTGACCGTGCCGGCGATCGGTTGTCGGCGAATCCGCAACATTTCCCTTGCCGTTCGCAAGTAAATACACTAAAACCATGCACAATTAGCCAATCCACGCATCCGGGGAAAACCGTTCTCCCGATGCGGCCATTCTGCCTATCTGCAATTAGATAGCGGTTTCCTAACGGAGGAATACAGTATGAAAGCGAATATGATGCGTGCTCCGCTCATCAAGGCAGCGGTTGTCCTGTTGGTTTTCGTCCTGCTGGCGTATCTGACCAGCGCTTCGCCCGAGGGGAGTGTCCTCAACTCCGTGGGCCAGATCATCATCGGCGCCTTCCGGCTGGTGCAATGGACCGTTGCCATGGCCATCGGCCTGGCGGTCTGCATCGCCTTTCTGATCGGTATTTTCCTGTTTGCCGTTTCCCTGGTCAACAAAGAGACCGCCGCTGCCATGTATCAGGCGGTCAAGACCTCCATCGCCGCTCTCTGCCAACCGGCTTGCGCCCGACTCGGCGCCTTGTCGTGCAAGGAGACCCCGTGCGCCCAACCCGTGGCGCCCGCTGCCCCCGAAGGCCAACTCAAGGAGGACTTGCAGGCCATTGTTGCCGGGGAGGTCAAGAAGGTGACCGATAACCAGCAGGCCCTGAGCGATCAGTTCGCGACCCTCAGCGGTAAAATCCAGACCCTGGAGGCCAAGAGCGCCGAGTTCGCCGTTGCCGGTCAGTTGGACGCCATTGCCGCCGAAGTCACCGCTTCCGGAAAAACGCTCGCCACGGTTCAGGAAAAAGTGATTGCCCTTGAAGGGAAGGTCAACGACACCGTCCAGCAGATGCAGGCCATCACCCCGGAGAAGATGCTGGGCGACATCCCGGCCCGCCTGCAGAAGCTGGAAGAACCCAAGGACGAGCCGGGGTTCGATCCCGCACCGCTGACCGCGTCCGTCGAGAATCTGCAAAAAGAGCTGGAGGAGTTGAAGAAAAAGAACACCGGTGGCGGCGGCAGGGCCAAGAAAAAAGCCTGACCCGTAACTTCTGTCGGTTCGCTCGAACCGGAAAGCCAGAGGCTATCAGGCCATCCCGCGGGGCGCGGGATGGCCTTTTTTATTGCCCGTTCCCCTGCCGGGGCAGCAGTTCCTTGAAGTATTCGATCGAGGGAAAATGGCAGGAATAGCGGATCCGCTGGCGGCTGCTCGGTCGGGCGACAAAGAGCAGGTGGCCCAAACCGTAGGCCTGGGCCGCGAACAGGACCTTTTCGGTATCGTCCACCAACAGGGTCCGGGTTTTGTCGAAATGGAGCATTGCTTCCAGCCGGTGCCAGAACCCGGCCTCCTCCTTGGCCAACCCCACCTCCTCGGCGCAGACGATCCGGTCGAACCAGGGGCCGATGGCGGTTTTCTCCAGCTTGATCGAAAGCGTGCTGGAATGGGCGTTGGTGATCAGGTAGAGTTTTTTCCGGCCCTTCAGGCAATATTCCATAAATTCGATCACATAGGGATGGACCCCGATCAGGTGGTTGATCCGCAGCTTCAGCTCCTGCAAGTCGATCCCCAGTTCCCGGGACCAGAAATTGAGATCCGCCCAGTCGAGGGTATCCTTCACCCGATGATACCTGGCCAACAGTTGCGCCTTGGCCTCCTCGATGGGGATATCGTGGAGCAGGCTGTAATGTTCCGGGACATACTGCTCCCAGAAGTAGTCGTCGAAGTGCTTGTCCAGCAGGGTGCCGTCCATGTCCAACAAGACGGTGTCGATCTCGTCCCAGGAAAACAGCGGCAGACGTTTTTCGCAGGAAGCAGAGGTGGTCATGGCGATTCTCCCCTCAATGTCGCCAGGATGGTTTGGATGCGGCCGAACAGGTCGTCCTGGCTGGAGAAGGGCACGACCAGCCGCTGATCCGGGGTCAGACGAATGGCTTTGCCCGGTTTTTTCCGGTCCGGCTTCTGTTGGATCAGGCCAAGGATGCGCTGCGGATCCACCGACGGGTTGGGGCCAAAGGAAAAAATAAGGACATCCGGCCCCTGTTCCAGTTTGTTGATCCCCAGGGTGCGCAGCCGTTGCTTGAGGCCGATGATCGCCAGCAGCATCCGCGCCTCCGGGGGCAAAGGGCCGTAACGGTCGATCAGTTCCTCTTCCAGTTCCGCCAGTTCCTCCTCGGTGCCCCCGCCGGCCACCGACAGACGCCGGTAGGCATGGTAGCGCTGGCTGGCGTCCTGAATATAGCTGTCCGGGAGGAAGGCCGCAACCTTCAACTTGATCTCGGGGTCAACGGTGTCGCCGGCGACCGTAAGATCGCCTCCCGCCAGGGCCTTGCGTTTCAGGTCGGCCACCGTCGATTGCAGCAGCTCCAGGTAGAGATCGTAACCGACAGCGGCGATGTGCCCGGATTGGGACACCCCGAGGAGGTTGCCGCCGCCGCGGATCTGGAGGTCGTTCATGGCCAGCTTGAACCCGCCGCCCAGCTCGGAACAGTCCATCAGGGCCCGCAGCCGCTGCTGGGCATCTGGGGTCAGGTGATCGAGGGAGGCGACCAGCAGGTAGGCATAGGCCTGGCGGGAGGAGCGCCCCACCCGGCCGCGCAGTTGGTAGATATCGGCCAGCCCGAGGTGGTCGGCGCGGTTGATGATAATGGTGTTGGCATTGGGAATGTCCAGGCCGGATTCAACGATGGTGGTGCACACCAGGACATCGAGCTCATGGTTGATGAATCGCACCATGATGTCCTCGAGCTGCGGCCCCGGCATCTGGCCGTGGGCCACGCCGATCCGCGCCTGGGGGGCCAGGGCGGCGATGGTGTCGGCGATGCGATGGATGGACTGGATGCGGTTATGGACAAAAAAGAGCTGGCCGCCCCGTTCCGTCTCCCGCGCCACGGCCTCGCGGATCACCAGTTGATCGTGTTTGGCGAGGAAGGTCTTGACCGATCGCCGTTGCCGGGGCGGCGTCGAAATCACCGACAGGTCGCGGATGCCCAACAGCGACATCTGCAAGGTCCGGGGAATCGGGGTGGCGGTCAGGGTGAGCACATCCACCGTGGCCTTGATTTTCTTGATCTTTTCCTTGTGCGTCACCCCGAAACGATGCTCCTCGTCGACCACCAGCAACCCCAGCTTGCTGAACTGGATATCCTTGGACAGGAGCCGATGGGTTCCCACCACCAGGTCGATGGTGCCCGCCGCCAGCTTGGCCCCGATCTCCTTTTGCTGCCGGCTGGTGCGGAAACGGTTGAGACAGGCGATCTCCACCGGAAAGGAGGCGAACCGCTCCCGGAAGGTGGCGGCATGCTGTTCGGCCAGGACCGTGGTCGGCACCAGGATGGCCACCTGGTAGCCGTCCTCGATCACCTTGAAGGCCGCCCGGGCCGCCACTTCGGTCTTGCCGTAGCCGACGTCGCCGCAAATCAGGCGGTCCATGGGCTGATCCCGGGTGAGATCGTCGATGACATCGTCGATGGCCTTGGCCTGGCCGCTGGTTTCGTCGTAGGGAAAGGATTCCTCAAGTTGCCGGTAGAGGTCGCCGGGCGGCGAGAACCGATGGCCCTGGCGCATGGCGCGGCGGGCATAGATGTCCAGCAGTTCCTGGGCGATCTTCCACACCGCCTCGGTCACTTTCTTCTTGGCGGTCTGCCAGCGTTGCGACCCGAGGCTGTCGAGTTTCGGCTCCTGGTCGGTCAACCCCTGGTAGCGGCTGACCCAATGCAGCCGGTCCACCGGCACGTAGAGCTTGTCGTCGTCGCGAAAGGCGATCAGCATGAAGTCGCCCCGCTGGCCGGAAAACTCCATGTTGACCAGCCCCTGGAAGATGCCGATGCCGTGATCGCGATGCACCACGACGTCGCCCGGCGCCAGTTGATCGATCTGGACCGGCTCGCCGTACTCCCGCTCCCCTTTGCGCTGCCGGCCGCTGCGCAGCCGCTTGTCGCCGAACAGTTCGGCGGCCGAGAGGAAATGGAGGTGTTCCTCAAGGAGATCGAACCCCTTGGACAGGGGCTGCTCGTAGCAGTAGATGAGGCCCGGATCCGCGAGGGCGGACAGCTCGAAGGGCGAGGGCAGCAGGGTGGTCTGCACCTGGTGGTTGCCGAACATCTCCCGCAGGTGTTCGGCCTGCCGGGCCGAGCGACAGGCGAGGACGATCCGGTCCCGCTCCTGCTGCCATTGGTGGATGCGGTCGACCAGGGGGGCCAGCAGGCCCCGTTTTTTGCGGTGCAACTCGATCTCCTGGGCGAGCAGGCTGTGGTCGCCCGAGGCCAGGGTCAGGGTCGGGCCGGGATGATCCGGATCCGGCAGGAAGGAAAAGCGCGCGGTCAACAGACGGTCACAGGTGCCCTGCCATTCCGTCTCGGTGAGAAAGAGATCGTCCGGCGGCAAAACCGCTACCTGCCGCTCGACCGCCTCCAGGTAATTGGCCTGGATCCGATCACGAACCAGCCGCATCCGCTGCTGCACCGCCAGGGGATCGTGAACGATCAGGGCCGCCCCGGCCGGCAGATAGTCAAACAGGGTCTGCAAGCCATCGCGGCCCCCGTAGAGGAGCGGCAGCATGAATTCCATGCCGGGGAACCGCTGCCCGGAGGCGAATCGCTCGCGGATCACGCGGAATTCGCGGGCCGACCAGTTCTCGCGTTCCGCCGCCGCGTCGACGGCGCGCAGCACCGCGCTTCGTTCTCCCGTCTTGGGGAAGAGCAGGTCCGAGGCCGGCACCAGGACCATCTCGTCGATTTCCTGCCGGGAGCGCTGCGAAACGGGATCGAACACGCGGATCGATTCCAGGATGTCGCCGAAGAAATCGAGACGAAGCGGGCCGGTTTTGCTGGAGTCAAGGCCGGGGGGATAAATATCGATGATGCCGCCGCGCAGCGCCAGGTCGCCCTCCTGCCGGACCATGTCGCATACCTGGTAGCCGCTCGCCACCAAGGAGGCGACTAGACCGTCCCGGTCGATCTCCTCGCCGGCCACGATCCACTCGCAGCCGTTGCTCAGGGCCTTGGCGGGAAGAACCCGCCGGAGAACCGCCTCGGCCGAGGTCAGAACGATGCAGGGTTGGTCGTTTGCCTGGAGTTGGTACAGGGTGGCGAGGCGGGAGCAGACCGTCGCCGGGTCGGGTGAGAGCGGCGTGTAGGGAGGGATTTCATAGCTCGGGTGGATGAGCACTCGGACAGAGGAAAAAAAACCGATGTCCTGGGCGAACGGTTCAAGCTGATCGTCGGCGGGCAGGAGACAACAGAAGGTTCGGCGGTGGGTGGCCGCCGCCCTGCTGAGCAGCAGGGCGGCGGAGGCGCCGTGGAGGCCGAAAATGTCGGGCGGCGAACCGCTTTCACGCAGCCGCGCGAGGATCGACTGCATGCAACGCGGTCAGGTCAGAGGCAAGCCGGGGCGATCAGAAGGTCCCGCCCATGCTGAAATCCCAGTTGGAGCTGTCTTCGCCATCCTTCTGATCCAGGTTGTAGCCCCAGGCCAACCGGATCGGCCCGAGCGGCGAGGCCCACAGGATACCGATGCCGGCGGTCTTCTTGTAGTCGCTGAAGTCCCAACTGTCGTCGGCACCGGGGATGTCTCCACCATAGACATTACCGAAATCATGAAAGATCTCGCCATCCATTCCCAGATCCTTGACCAAGGGAAAGATAAAGGCAACGGTGCCGTACCACATCTTGTCACCACCGATCTTATCGCCGGTGGCGGGGTCAATCGGACTGATGGAGGCCGATTCGAAGCCGCGGATCGAATTCATGCCGCCGAGGAAGAATTTTTCGTACACCGGCAGCTTGTTGTCCTCATTCTCAAAGGCCTGACCGGCGGCGGCCTTGACATGGAAGACCGTGCTCCAGAACATCGGGAACCACCAGGAGGAGGAGGCCTCCACCTTGGTGAACTCGGCATCGCCGCCGAACGGACCGCCGGCATAGCTGACGTTGATGCTGTTGCGCGAGCCCTTGGACGGCGAGAAGAGCTTGTCCCTGGTATCACGGACGAAGCCGATCTCGGGCATGCTGGTCAGGTTGATATCCTTGGATTGGAGAATCGCCGTGGAAACGTTGGCATAGTCGATATCGGACAACTCGGTGTCGGAAATGGTATAGCCGTAATAGACACGCCATTCCTCCCACAGCGGATGCCCCAGCCGGAAGGTGGCGCCGGTGGAATCCTTGGTGAAGTCGTCGTACTCCCGCTCCCAGTTGAACAGGTCGATGGAGCCGGAGACCTGGGAGTCATAGAGACGCGGGTTGAGGAACTTCAGGTTGTAGCGGGTGGACTTGCTGCTGGTGCTTGCCGCCAGGGAGAGCCGGTTGCCGGTGCCGAAGATATTGTCCTCGGCAATCTCGCCCATGAACAGGACATTCTCGGAGGAGGAGTAGCCAGCGCCGATCTGGAACGAGCCGGTGGACTTCTCCTTGACATCGACCACCACATCCATCTGATTTTCGATCATGGTCGGCTTGGGCGTGACCGTCACCTCTTCGAAGAAGCCCAGACGCTTGAGCTTCTGGGTCGAGGTCCGGATCGCCTTGGAGTCGAAGCGCCCCCCTTCCTCTACCTTGAGATCGCGGCGGATGACGTTGTCGCGGGTGCGGGTGTTGCCCTGAATCTCCACCCGGTTGACATAGGCCATGGCCCCCTTGTCGACACGCAGCAGGACATCGACCTTGTCATCGGTGCTCGACTTGTTGATTTTCGGATTGACCTCGGCAAAGGCGTAGCCCTGCTCGGCGTAGAGATCGGTGATCCGGGTAACGTCGTCCCGCAGGACCTGGCGATTGAGGTACTCCTCGTCGCGGATTTTCAGCGCGGCCAGCAACTCGTCCTTACTCTTGATCAGATCGCCCTCGACCTCGATGTTCCCGACCCGGTAGCGGGGCCCTTCGTCGATGGGAAAGGTGACGAACAGCTCGTCTTCCTGCTGTTCGACCACCGGCTCGCCCACCTTGGCTTCAAGAAAGCCTTTGTTCTGGTAGAAAGCGGCCACCCGCTCGGCATCCTGCCTGAGGACATCCATTTTCAGCACCCCGGCATCGGTCAGCCAGGAAAGCCACCACTTGTGGGTGCTGGTCTGGATCGTGTCTTGCAGTTCCCCCTCGGAAAAGCTCTTGTTGCCGGTGAAGCCGATCTTCTCGATGGTGATCTTCTTGCCTTCCTTGATCTCGAACACCACCTCGGCATCGGCGCGGGCGGGGGCGCTGATCTTGGCGGCGACTTCGGTATTGAAATAGCCCTTAGATTTATACAGGTCCTTGACCTTCTGCACCGCCTCGTTGACCTTGTTGGGGTTGAGGATGGAGTTGGCGGAAATGTTGATGGCATCCCGGACATCCTCTTCCTTGATTTCGCTGGCGCCGGTGATGACCACTTTATTGACCAGCGGTTTCTCCTGGACCCGGAAGACGATGGTCTTGCCCCCCTCGGTGTCCTTGGCGTCGATCTCGACGTTGTCGAAATATCCCATGGCGAAAACGGCCTTGAGGTCCTGGCGCAGGGTGGTGGGATCGTAGAGATCGCCGGGTTTGGTCGATATTTTCTGCAAAATGGCACCGGCATCGATCCGCTCGTTGCCTTCCGGCACGATGGCGGCGACCGTGGCGCTCCGGTTGGAATAGGCCAGCATGGCGCCGACCACCTCGCCGGTCACCTTGCCCAATCCCTCGAGGGAATCGGCCTCCCGGAAGGCGGAATAGGGGGCCTTGGGCGCCAGCACGTCGACGATGGCGCAATCGACGCTGATCCGGTTGCCCAGTTTGTTGAGGCTGCCGATGACCACGTAATCGGCCCCCGCGGATTCGGCGATCTTGGCGAGCGCCGCGGTGGGCGGCGGCCAGGCCCCTTTGTAGTCGACCAGTTTTTCCGCCTGCCCGCGCGGCATCATCTTCATGCCCTTAGCCATCGCTTCCCGCTCCAGGGCCTTGTCCGCCGGGCCGGCAACCGCCGCGACATCCGGGGCGTTGATCTTGAACGGCAGGAAAACGGTGCTTTGCTCCAGGGCCATGGAAACATCCGGCACGGCAAGAGCGCCAAGCAGCAGCGCCCAGAACAGGAGCGCAAGGGTCGGAGGGATACGACGAGTTCGTGATGTCGACAGCATGGGCAGGTTCCTATTTGAGTCTGTTCCTTTGACTCGCGTATGCACGCGGCAACGAGCCAAAAGAGGGAATAAGCGGCGTTTTCAAACTGGGGGTTGATCTCTTCGCAAATCGGGGGTCATTATGACATGTTTGCTTGATTTTGCAAGAAATTCTGTCATCTCCTTTTGCGGTGGGCTCGCAACGATCCCTGGGTGCATCGCCCCGTTGCCCCTGTCTTTTGCGAACAAGAACATTGGTCCGTTTGTTGCCGCGTCACCCCCGGACAGCCTGTTGCTCCAGCAATCGGGCAACCGCGGCATGCAGTTCCACCGCCAGCTTTTGCTTGTCGGCGGCCTGATAATGCGCCGTGGACATCGGGGTGCCGATCCGGATGACAATCTCGCCGCTGCGGGGCAGGACCGCGCCTTTGGGCAGGACGTCGTAGGAACCGTTGAATCCCAGGGGGACGATCGGCACGCCGGCCTTGATGGCCAAGAGGACTGCGCCGGTCTTGAACTCCTGCAAGGTGCCGTCGCCGCTGCGGGTCCCCTCGGGAAAGATGAGCACCGAACTGCCCGCGGCGATCCGCTTGGCCGCTTCGTCGAGACTTTTCAAGGCCTGACGGCCATGGGACCGATCGATGGGGATGTAACCGACCCGATGCATGGCCTGGCCGAAGATCGGGATCCGAAACAGCTCTTTTTTGGCGATCCAGCGAAAATCATGAGGAAAATACCCCTGGAACGAAAAGATATCGTATTGGCTGCAATGGTTGCCCGCGAAGATGTAGGTCTGGCCGGGGTCGATGTTGGCCATGCCTTCCACCCGCACCCGGACGCCGGCAAGCCGGCACAATATTTTCCCCCAATAGCGGGGAAAGACCTGCGCCTTGACCTCCGATTTCCGTATCCACAAGAGATCGATCAATGAAAGGGCGGAAACGATCAGGGTCAACAGGGGGGCGATGCAGAGGGTGCACCCGCTGCGAATGATCTGGAAGGGTGACATGCCAGTGGCCATGGCGTTAAGGTGCTCCTGTCATCTCGAAAACGGTTCCGGCGCAAGGATGGCCTACCGCCGATGGGCGACGTCCATCCGGGGGCCTGCTGCTCCATGGAAAACGATCAGGGCCGGGAAGAGAAAACCTTGCTGGCTACTTAGCAGGCGCTCCGCAGAAGATCAAGCAATTCCCGCACCCATGCCGGCCTGGCCGGGAAACGGGCCCAAGGCGCACCAGGATTGACGGACGACATTTGATCGAATATATTCCAGCGCTCGTTCCCCCGTTCGCCTGCCGACCGGGTTCATTCGCATATCCAGAGAGTTGTCGCTCAACAAGGAGTCTATCGTGACTGCAGACAGGATTACCATCAAAGCTGACGGTTCACTGATTGTTCCGGCTACCCCCATTATTCCCTTTATCGAGGGGGACGGAACCGGTCCCGACATCTGGGCGGCGGCCCGGCGGGTTTTGGATGCCGCGGTGGCCAAAAGCTCCAATGGGGCGCGCACCATCGCCTGGTTGGAAGTGCTCGCCGGCGAGAAGGCCTTCCGGCAGACCGGCGAGTGGCTGCCGCAGGAAACCATCGATGCCTTGAAGAAATATGTGGTCAGTATCAAGGGGCCGCTCACCACCCCGGTCGGCGAGGGCATGCGCAGCCTGAACGTCACCCTGCGGCAGGTGCTCGATCTCTATGCCTGCGTCCGTCCGGTCCGGTATTACCAGGGCGTGGTCGCCCCGGTCAAGCGGCCCGAACAGGTCGACATGGTCATCTTCCGGGAAAACACCGAAGACGTCTATGCCGGGATCGAGTGGCAGGCGGGCACGGAAAAGGCCAACCGGGTGATCGAATTCCTGCGTAGCGAGATGGGGGCGCTGATCCGCGACAATTCGGGCATCGGCATCAAGCCGATTTCGGAATTCGGCACCAAGCGGCTGGTGCGCAAGGCCATTCAATACGCCCTCGACCAGGGCCGCGATTCGGTGACCCTGGTCCACAAGGGCAACATCATGAAATTCACCGAAGGCGCCTTCCGCAACTGGGGCTACGAACTGGCGGCGGAGGAATTCGGGGAGGCGGTCGTCACCGAGGCCGCCCTCTGGGAGCAGCACCACGGCACGGTGCCGGCGGGAAAGATCGTGATCAAGGACCGGATCGCCGACGCCATGTTCCAGCAGATTCTCCTGCGGCCCAGCGAGTATTCGGTCCTGGCCATGCCCAATCTCAACGGCGACTACATGTCCGATGCCCTGGCGGCCCAGGTGGGCGGACTGGGCATCGCCCCCGGCGCCAACATCGGCGACGGGGTGGCCCTGTTCGAGGCGACCCATGGCACGGCCCCGAAATACGCCGGGCTGGACAAAGTCAATCCCGGATCGATCCTGCTGTCCGGGGTGATGCTGCTGGAATACATCGGCTGGCACGAGGCCGCCGCGCTGATCAAGACCGCCTTGGAAACGACCATTTCCAACAAGACGGTCACCTATGACCTCGCCCGCCTGATGGAAGGCGCGACCGAACTCTCCTGTTCCGCATTCGGCAGCGCCATCATCGCCAACATGGGGTAACCGCGCCGGACGGTGCGGATGACCGCGGTTTTCGAAGCCCTGCAGGACCTGCTCTTTCCGCCCCACTGCCTGGGGTGCGGGCAGCGGCTGGACCATTCCCGGCCGCCGCTGTTGTGTGCCGACTGCGACGCGGCCCTGGCCTTGATCCGTTCGCCGCTGTGTGCCTGTTGCGGCATCCCGTTCGTCAGCGGAGCCGACCACCTCTGCGGCGACTGCCTGGCCGGCCGCCACGCCTTTGACCTGGCCCGCTCCCTCCTCGCTTACCGGACTCCCGCCGCCGACCTGATCCTGTCGCTCAAGTTCAGCGGCAACCTCACTGCCATCGCCACCTTCAAGGCCCTGCTCGCCCGCACCCGGCTCCTCGATACCTTGGTCGAGCCTGAGCTTATCCTGCCCGTTCCCCTCCATGCCGACCGGTTACGGGAACGGGGATTCAACCAGGCGCTAGTGATCGCCAAGGGGTGTTTGCCGAAGTGGCAAAAGAAGATCGTCCCGGACCTCCTGCGCCGCTGCCGTCCGACCACCGCCCAGTCGCTTTTGAGCGGCCAGGAGCGGCGCCGCAACCTGCACAACGTCTTTTCCCTGCCTGAACCGAGCAGGGTGGCAGGGGCCAAGGTCCTGCTGGTGGACGATGTCTACACCACCGGCACCACGGTCAACGAGTGCAGCAAAGTCCTGCGCCGGGCGGGGGCGGAACGGATCGAGGTCCTGACCCTGGCCAGGAGCGTCCCCCGCTGATTCGATAAGGGTGGGGAATGGGGGGGGAATTCGAGGGAAAGGTGGGGTGGGGAAAAAGCGGGGAAAAACGGTGGGGGTGCGGCGGCGGCCGCCTTTTTCGGGGCGTTGTCCTTGCCGGGACCGCGCCGGCGGCAACGCGCCGACGCGGGGGAGGCCTCCGGAGATTTTGCCTTGACGAAAGGGCTACCAGGTTCGGTACTGCCCGGAATCCAGGTGGACGAAGCCGTCTTTGGGGTAGTAGCCGACGCCGCCGCTCTGCATCGCCATGGCGCACTGGTTGATCTGCGCCAGGTTGGCGCCGGAGAACCGGATATCGATCGCCTGGCCCTTCATGTGCAGGCTGTGGCTGGCCACCCCGGGATGTCCCTGCCGTAACCCTCGGTTGGTCTTCGGGGAACGGTAGCCGGAAATCACCTCATAGACGCCTTTGCGTCCCATTTCCCCCTGGACCGCCCAGAGAATATCCAGGAGTTTGGGATCGATGACATGCACCTGTCCGGTCTGGTAGTCGCGGAGGAACTGGTTGATCTGGGCCAGGGCCTTGCGGTCGTAGGTCTTGCCCGAGGCGTAGGTGATGGTCAACTCCTGCTGGGTCCGGGTGTGCACAAACGACAGCGAACGCTTGCCGACAGCCTTGGCACAAGCGATGGTGGGGGCGGAGACCACCCCCAGACCGAGTACGATCCGGGTTGAAGTTAAAAGAAAAGAACGGCGAGACAAAACAGGGGGGGAATTTTTTTCTGTAACCATTGTCCTCTTTATTTCAGGGGGTTGTATCCAGTCAGTTGTCCAAACAATGAACAGGCTCGCTGAGCGGTTGCAGTCAAAATCAGGGGCCATTAAAATGTATAGGGTTGTTCTTGTCAACCATTTGCAGGAAAAAGAAATCAAGCCCCTATGGACAACGCAATAATTTCAGCATGTTGATCGGCAATATTTTTTTAGTAAGAACTAAGAAACATTGTTTCTCCAGACAAGGGGCCGTTTCGGGCGGCAACCGCTCACACGCCCCGGCATGACCAGACCTCCGCGGCGGGCATCATGATGATCATTTCCGGCGGGCAGACCGGCGCCGACCAGGCGGCGCTCGATGCGGCGATAACCCTTGGCATGCCCCATGGCGGCTGGCTGCCCCGGGGCAGAAAAACCGAGGCGGGACCGCTGCCGTTGCGGTATCGGCTTCGGGAACTGGATTCGAGCCGCTACCGGGACCGGACCGAAAAAAATATCCTTGCCGCCGACGCCACCCTGATCTTTTCCTTGGGCCCGCTGACCGGGGGCTCGGCCTTGACCGAGGCCCTGGCCATCCGCCACGACCGGCCGGTGTTGCATGTCGATTTGGCACTGATCGGCAGCGAACAGGCGACCGGGCTGGTGGAGCAGTGGCTGCGCACCACGGCGCCGGCGGTGGTGAATATCGCCGGCCCCAGGGCCAGTAGCGAACCGCGGATCTATCGGGCGGTCTACAACCTGCTGATCGGGATTCGCTGGCCGAACCGGCCGTAGTCTTGCGGGGAAGGGGGGAGGCGGCGGTAAGAAGGGGGGGATCACCGGCTCATGTCGAGAGCGGAGCGGACCGCCGTGCTCAGCCCGCGCAGATCCATGGGTTTCATCAAAAGATCGCAGGCCCCGGCCCGGCGGGCGATGTCATAGTTGAGGCGATCCGAATAACCGGTGCACAGGATCACCGGGATATCCGGCCGCATCCGCTGTATTTCCCCGGTGAGATCGATCCCGGTCATTTTCGGCATGGTCTGGTCGGTGAGTACCAGATCGACCGCCGGCTGCGCCTGTTCGATCAGGGTCAGGACCTCCAGGGGATTGCCGGTGGTGGTCACGGTGTAGCCGAGGTGGGAGAGCATCATCCGGCAGGTCTCCCGGATCTCTTTCTCGTCGTCCACCACCAGGATGTGCTCCGACCCGGCGGGCAAGGGCTCCTCGCTGCTGGTCAGCGAGCCGTTCTTCTCCTGATCGGCCTCCGGCAGCAGCACGGTGAAGACCGTCCCCTGGCCGGGCTGCGACTGCACCGAGATCTCGCCGCCCAGGTCCCGGACAATGCCGTGGACCACGCTCAGCCCCATGCCCGTGCCTTCGCCCGGTTGTTTGGTGGTGAAAAAGGGCGTGAAAATGCGTTGCAGCAGATCGCTGTCGATGCCTTGGCCGGTATCCTCGACCACCAGCACGATCCAGTCGTCCCCGCCATGCTCGTCGGCCCACCCCAACTCCGCCCGGGTCCGCCGGTCGAGTCGGATGGTGAGCCGGCCGCCCTTCTCCCGCATGGCGTAAAAGGCATTGGCGCAGAGATTCATCACAATCTGCTGGATCTGCACCGGCGCCGCCATGACCACGGCATCCGCCGCCAGCAGATCCTGGCGGATGTCGATGGTCGTCGGCAGGGTGGCGCGCATCAGCTTCAGGCTCTCCTTGATCAACGGCGCCACCGGGACCGGAATCTTTTCCATCACCGACTGCCGACTGAAGGTGAGAATCTGCTGGACCAGGTCGGCGGCCCGCCGGCCGCCCTGGCGGATATGGAGCAGGTTGTTGTGGACCTCGGTCCCCGGCGTGCTCAGCAAGAGCGCCATGTCGGTGAAGCCGATGATGCCGCCCAGGATGTTGTTGAAATCGTGGGCGATACCGCCGGCCAGGGTGCCGATGGCCTCCATTTTCTGGGCCTGGCGCATGCGCGACTCGATCTCCACCTCGTGGGTGATGTCGCGTTGCACCAGCACGAAGTGGGCCACGCCGCCGCCGGCGTCGCGCATGGGCGAGACCGTGGCCGCGGCCACGAACAGACTGCCATCCTTGCGCTGGTTGACGATCCGTCCCCGCCAGACCTCGCCCAGCCCGACCACATCCTCGATCTTCTGGTCAAAATGGGCATCCTGCTCCTTGGCCCACAGCATCCGCACCGGCTGGCCGTAGCATTCCTCCCGGCTGTAGCCGGTCATCTCGCCGAGGGCGGCGTTGACATAGTCGATGCCCCCGTCGCTGTCGGCGATGAGCACCGCCTCCTTGACCTGATCCACCGCCTCGGTCAGACGCCGCTGGAGGGCCGCCGACCGTCGCTCTTCAGTGACATCGCGGACGATCAGGATGGACTGCGGCTGCACGCCCAGGCGATAGGGGGTGGCCGTGATGACGATATCGCGCTTTATTCCCGAAAATCCGACAAGCTGCGCGACATCGATCCGAATCGCCTCGCCCGCGGCCGGTTCGCCGATGCGTTCCGCCACCTGGCTTCGATAATCCCGATGGAGGAAATCGATGAACGAGCGGCCGGTCACCTGTTCCCCGTGGCCCCCGACCATGCGCGTTGCCTCCCTGTTGGCGTAGAGCACCGTATGGCCCGCGTCCAGGAGAAACACGCCCATGGGGGCCAGATCGAGCAGACCGGCCAACTGCTCTTCCACGGCCCGCTGCCGCTGCTCTTCCCGGCGCCGGGTCACGATGGTGCTCAGCAACACACTGAGCAGGCCGACGGCGATGACGGCCACCGCGGTCACCATGAGCCACTGGGAACGGAACTCGGCCATGGCCCCCAGCACCTCCCTGGCCGGGGTCAAGAGCACCATCGACCAGCGGGTGTCGCCCGGCAGCTCCACCGGGTAGACCACCGCGTACATCCGTTCCTGCTCGCGGCTGGCATCCGGCCGAAGATCGCGGGAAAGCGTCAGAATCGCCTGTTCCCCGTTGCCGATGGCCTCCCCCAACTGCGTCAATTCGTCGGCTTCGCCGCGCAAGTGATGTCTGCTCTTGCCGACAAGGGTACTGTCCGGTGCCGCGAGGACGTTGCCCTCCCGACTGAACAGCAGGGCATACCCCTGGCGATGGAGGGGGATCTGTTCCAGATACCGGCTGGCGACCCGGGCAAAGGGCAGGGTAAAGGAGAGGCAACCGGCGAAACGGTCGTCCCGGAGCACCGGCGCGGCAAAATAGACCTGGCCCCCGCCTTCCGGGAGATTGATCAGGTCGCTGACCACCGGCATCTGCCGATCCCGGATATCGAGACAGTGCACCGCGGCCCCGGCCTGATCGCCCGCCGCTTCGCCGGGGGTCGCGAACAGGGGGGCTCCGGTGTCATCGAGCCGCCGGATCGCGAGGATATCTTCGGGGTGAATGGAATAGAAATCCCGGAGCAGGGCCTTGCCGCCGTCGTCGAGACGCTGGATGGCCGGTTGCCGCACCAGGTAGGCCAGGGCCTTGTCGTAGGCGGAAAAATAATCCTGCAAGCCGGCCCCGGCCTGTTGCGCCAGGAGCGATTGCTGGATGCGGAAGGTGTCGATGGTCTTGGTGCGGACCGCAAGATAGGGCAGATAGAACAGACCGGCCAGGATGAGGGTGGCCAGGAGGGCGAGAGCGATATGCAGGTAATCGAACCGGTGTTTCATGGCCAGGAGACGGGAAAAATGATAACCGCAAACTCACAATTGATGTTAAGTATAGCAAATTCTGCCTAGTTCCATAAAATAAAAACGATTTTTTTCTTGGAGCGATGGGTCCGTCAAGCAGAGGAAACTCTCGTGTTGTCGCTTGGCAGTCGGGAATCCTCCTGAAAGAAGGTTCTTTCTTTCGACGACTTCACCAATGACGGCAACAACAATCGCCGGAAAACCTCTGCTTGGAAGAGAGATGTCACACCAGACCGAGCGCGATCCGCACTTCCCTCCGATTCGAGCCATGCGCCCCCCCTGGCCGCCCCTTCCCCTTTGCCGGGAGTAGCTGGTGTTCCTGCATCAATCCAACCGGCTGGAAATCCTGCTGCAACAGCTCCGGGCCGTGCTTAGCCAGCCGCTGGCCGATCCGCTGGCGCCCGAGATCATCGTGGTCCACAATCCGGGCATGGCCCAATGGGTGGCGCAGCAACTGGCCGTGGCCTGCGGGATCGCCGCCCATCTCCATTTCCCGCTCCCGGCCCGTTTTGTCTGGGAGCTGGTGCAGCGCCTGTCGGGCACCCCCCCGGAGGAGGATGGTTTCGGCAAACCGGTGCTGCGCTGGCGGATCGCCGGCCTGCTGCCGACCCTGCTCTCCCGCGCGGCCTGCCGGGAACTCGCCGTTTATCTCCGCGACGACGTTGATGGCACCAAGCTCGACCAGTTGTCGGCCCGGATCGCCGATGTCTTCGACCAGTACGCGGTCTATCGCCCCGACCTGCTGGCCCGCTGGCACCGGGGACAGGATGACCACTGGCAGGCCGTGCTCTGGCGGGAGCTGACCGCCGCCACCCTGCCCCATCGGGCCCGGCTGGCCGAACAATTCCGATTGCCGACCGAGGCCGAGCCGCCACCCGACGCCCTGCCCCAACGCATCCACCTGTTCGGCCTCAATTCGCTGGCCCCGGTCTACCTGGAGATCGTCGCCCGGATCAGCCCCGCCACCGAGGTCCACCTCTTCCACTTGAGCCCCTGCCGCCACTACTGGGGCGATTTGGTCTCGGCCCGGCAACTGGCCGGCCGCCGGACTCGGGCCCGGCAGCAGGCCGCCAGCGATGCCTATGTCGACCAGGGCCATCCGCTCCTGGTCTCGCTGGGCAAGACCGGCCAGGACTTCTTCCGCCAACTGCTCGACTGGGATCTGCAAGAAATAGACCTCTACCGGGAAAGCGAACCGTCCTCTCTCCTGGCCGTCCTGCAAAACGACATCCTCGACCTCAACGACCGGGCCGCCACCGACGCGGAACGTTATCCGCTTGATCCCCTTGACCGCTCGGTGCAGTTCCACTGCTGCTTTTCGCCGCTGCGCGAGATCCAGGTCCTACACGACCGGCTGCTCGACCTGTTCCAGCAGCACCCGGACCTGACCCCCGGCGATATCCTGGTCACCGCCCCGGACATCCAGGCCTACGGTGAGGCGGTGGCTGGTGTCTTCGGCGAGGCCACGGGCGAGCGGCGCATCTCCTGGTCGCTGGCGGACCAGTCGCCGGCCGGGGAGCAGCCCCTGGTCCGCTGCTTGCTCGACCTGCTCGACCTGCTCATCGGCCGGTTCACCGCGCCCGAGGTCCTGGCCCTGTGCGAGACCCCACCCCTGCTCCGCCGCTTCGGCCTCGATCCCGCCGTCCTGCCGCGCCTGCACGGTTGGGTCCGGGACACCGGCATCCGCTGGGGGCTGGACGAGGCCCACCGGCAGGAACTGGCGGTCGGGACCGGCGACCGCCACAGTTGGCGCTTCGGCCTGGACCGTCTGCTGCTCGGCTACCTCATGGGCGACTGCCGGGAACCCCAGGCCGGCCTGTTGCCCGCCGACCTGTTGGCCGGCGGCGAAACCGACATCCTCGGCGGCTTCCTCGCCCTGATCGACACCCTGGCTGACTGGCGCCTCCGGCTGCAACCCAGTCGTCCGGTGGAACAATGGTGCGACGACCTGCTCGAGTTGCTCGAAGACTGCTTTGCCCCCGACGAGGACGAACAGGGACTGGCCACCCTGCGCCAGGCGATCGCCGGCCTGAGAACCGACTGCCGGCTGGCCGGCCACACCGCGCCCATCGCCCTGGTCGTGCTCAAGCGCCACCTGCACGCCACCCTCACCCAACCCGGCGGCGGCCAGGCCTTTCTCAGCGGTCGGGTCACCTTCGGCAACATGGTGCCGATGCGCTCTGTGCCCTTCCGCGTGGTCTGCCTCCTGGGGATGAACGACCAGGACTTTCCCCGCCGCCAGCATCCCCTCGCCTTCGATCTGATGGCCGCCGAGCCGCGCCTGGGCGACCGCAACCGGGGCCAGGACGACCGCTATCTCTTCCTGGAGGCCCTGCTCTCGGCCCGCGACGTCTTCTATCTGTCCTGGGTGGGCCGCAACCAGCGCGACGACGCCCTCTCTCCGCCCTCGGTGGTGGTCGGCGAACTGCGGGACTATCTCGACCAGAGCTGTCTTCTTGCCGGGACCGCGGTTGCCGACCACCTGACCACCACCCACCCGATGCAACCCTTCAGCCGCCGCTGTTTCGACGGCACCGCCACCATGGCCAGCTACAACCCGGCCTGGCTGCCGGCGAAGCGGGAGGGTTCGGCCCCGCCCTTTCTCGCCCGCGCCCTTGAGCCGCCGGCCGAGGCCGGGCGGACCGTCGCTGTCGACGACCTCACCCGCTTCTGGCGCCATCCGGTCCGCTTTTTCCTGGAGCGGACCGTGGGCCTGCGCCTGCGTGCCGAGGACACCGAGCTGGCCGAGAGCGAGCCCTTTGGTCTCGACCGTTTGGAGCAGTATCACCTGCGCCGGGAAACCGTGGTCGACCTGCTGGCCGGGATGAACGCGGACCGGATCCTCCGCGACCTGGAGGCCGGTGGCCGCCTGCCCGCGTCCGGTTTCGGCCGGGCCGCCTTCGCCGGAATCGCGGTCCTGGGCGCCCAGTTCGCCGACCAATTGCGCCCCTTGCTGGCCGATCCCCTGACGCCGGTGGAGATCGACCGGGTCATCGGCCCCTTCCGGCTCACCGGCTGGCTGACCGGCTGCTTCCCCACCGGCCGAGTGACCTGGCGGACCGGCTCCCTCAAAGGCGCCGACCTGATCGAACTGTGGCTCCTTCACCTGATCCTCAACCTCCTGGCCCCGGAGGGGATGCCGCGTCGCTCCATCCACCTGGCCCGCGATGCCAGCAAAACCGCCGCCCCGGTGCGGCGCATCGTCCTCGGGCCGGTGGCCGATGCCGAAGCCCAGCTCCGGCGGCTGCTCGATCTCCACTGGCAGGGATTGGCCGCGCCGCTGCCTTTTTTCCCGGAAACCAGTCTGGCCTGGGCCAGGGCGGCAACCGGCAAGGAGGAAGAAAAGGCCCGCCCGGTCTGGACCGGCGGGTTTCAACGCAGCGGCGAGGGCGACCACCCGGCCTATACCCCGTTCTTTTCCCCGGACGAGTTGCCGCTCAGTGCCGAGTTCGTCGCCCTGACCGGCCTTTTTGCCCCGATCCTGGCCCATCTGGAGGAAGACCGTGCAGTCGCTTGATCCGCTCACCCTGCCCCTGCACGGGACCCGGCTGCTGGAGGCCAGCGCCGGCACCGGCAAGACCTACACCCTGACCCTCATTTTCCTCCGCCTGCTGCTCGAACGGGGGCTGGCGGTGGACCGGATCCTGGTGGTCACCTTCACCCGGGCCGCCACCGGCGAGCTCCGCGACCGCATCCGCCACCGGTTGCGCCAGGCCCTCGACCACCTGGAACAGCGGCACGAGGCCGACCCGCACCTGGCCACCCTGCTGGCCGCCATCCCGCCGGAGTCGGCCCGGCAGCGGCTCGCCGACGCCCTGATCCGGCTGGACGAGGCCGCCATCCACACCATCCACGGTTTCTGTCAACGCATCCTCCAGGACCACGCCTTCGAGGCGGCCATGCCCTTTGACACCGAACTGCTGGAGAGCGAGGCCGAACTCTCGCGCCAGGTGATCGAGGATTTCTGGCGCAACCGCTTCTATGCGGCGGGGGAAGAGGAAGCGGCCTGGACCGCCGCCACCTGGACCGATCCGGCCGGTCTGCTCCGGGCGCTGGGCAACGCCGCCACCACCGTGGACTGCGACCTGGTGCCGGCAATCGACGAGGAAGGACTGGCGGCGTCGACGGCAGAAAATAGGCGATTGTTTGAAGCGTTGCGCCAAAGCTGGCCAGAGGCGCGGCCGCAGGTGCGCTCCATTTTGGAACACGACCCCGGTCTCAAGAGAAACGACAAGGCCTATCGTCTTGCCGACCGGGTGCCCAAGCTGATCGACGACATGGACCAACTCGCCCGGCAAGCCGAGCCGCCCTTTCTGTTACCCGACCACATCGATCGACTGGCCGCTTCGGTCATGGCAGACCATCTCAAGGCCAAACACGCGCCGCCGGCCCACCCCTTTTTTGCCCTCTTCGACCGATGGTTCCGGGTTCACGACCGCTGGCTGCTTGAGCGGAAAATCCATGTCCTCCGCCAAGCCCATCGGTTCCTGCGGCAAGAGCGAAGTCGCCGCAAGCAAGCCCAGGGCTGGCTCGGCTACGACGACCTGCTGACCCGCCTGGCCGAGGCCCTGGACCGGCCCCGGAGCGGCCCGCACCTGGCCAGTCGCCTGGCGAGCCGCTATCCGGCCGCCCTGGTCGACGAATTCCAGGACACCGATCCGGTCCAGTACCGGGTGTTTGCCCGTATCTATCGGCAAGACGGCACCCTGTTTCTCATCGGCGACCCCAAGCAGGCCATCTACTCCTTCCGCGGGGCCGACATCTTCACCTACATCGGGGCCCGGCGCGCCATCGCCCCTGGCAACCGCGCCACCCTGGGCGTCAACCACCGCGCCACTCCGGCCATGGTCCGGGCGATCAACACCCTGTTCGGCTGCCGCGAGGACGCCTTTGTCCTCAAGGACGACATCGTCTTCCAGCCGGTCCAGGCCGCCGACCAGCCCCAGGCACAGCCGCTGCTGCTCGCCGGCCGCGCCTTGCCGCCGCTGACCGGCCTGCTCCTCGACAGCGGGCGGCTCAACAGCGACCCCGCCAAACCCCTCAGCAAGGAGCGGGCCCTGCGGGCGGCGGCCGAATGGGCCGCCGAGGCCATCGTCCAATTGTTGACAGCAGCCGGCCACGGACAGGCGGCCATGGCCGGTAAGGCGCTCACCCCCGGCGACATCGCCATCCTGGTCCGCACCCACCGCGAGGCGGCGGCCATGCAGGCCGGTCTGCGCCGCCGCGGCCTGAGCTGCGTGGCCATGAGTCAGGACTCGGTGTTCGCCACCCCGGAGGCGAGGTCCCTGGGCCTGGTGCTGGCCGCCTTGATCGATCCCGGCGACGGCGCCCTCGTCCGCACCGCGCTGGCCACCGATCTCTTCGGGTGCGACGGCGAGGAACTCCATGGCCTCACCACCGACGAACAGGGCTGGGAGACCCGGCTGGCCGGTCTGCTCCGCTACCGGCAGATGTGGCGCGACCAGGGTTTTTTCCCCATGTTCCAGCATCTCCTGGCCGAGGAACAGGTCACCCGGCGGCTCACGGCCAGGGACGGCGGCCGGCGCAGCCTGACCAACTACCTCCATCTGGCCGAGCTGCTGCAACAAAGCCCGGCCGGCCACCACGGCACCGCCCCCCTGCTGCGCTGGCTGCACCGTCAGCAGGACCGCCCGGACACCACGGCGGACGATCAGTTGCTCCGGTTGGAAAACGACGAACACCTGCTGCGGATCGTCACCATCCACCGGGCCAAGGGCCTGGAGTTTCCGGTGGTGGTGCTGCCCTTTCTCTGGTCGGGACGACCAACGGACACCGGCGGCCCGCTCGGTTTCCACGCCCGCGACAGCCTGCGCCTCACCTTCGACCTCGGCAGCGGCCGGGAAGACCATCGACGCTGGGCCGAGGAAGAGCTGTTGGCCGAGGAACTCCGCCTGCTCTATGTGGCCATGACCAGGGCCAAATCCTGCGGCCTGTTCTGCTGGGGCCGGGTGAGCGGCCTGGAACGCACCCCCCTGGCCCATCTCCTCCATGGGGGTCGCTGCCCCCAGGACGACGCCACCCTCGCCCGCGAACTGGCGTTATTGAACGCCGGGGAACCGCTCGTCGAACTGCGCCCCTCCCCCGCCACCTTCGACAGCCACCGCTGGGTCGCGGCCACCGCCACCCCCATCTTGCGACCGGCGATCTTCCGGGGCCGGATCGCCCCCGGTTGGACCATGACCAGCTATTCCCGGTTGAGCGCCGGCAGCGACGCCCCCACCGACAGCGACCGGGACGAACAGGAGACCGCTCCCGGCGAGGCCGAGGATTTCGTCTCCATCTTCACCTTTCCCCGGGGCCCGGCCGCCGGCACCTGCCTCCACGTCCTGCTCGAACGGCTCGATTTCGGCCGTCCCGCCAGGGAGCAGCAGCCCCTGATCGCCCAGTCCCTGGAGGAGGCCGGGATCGATCCCCGCTGGCAGGCGGCCACGGCCCGCTGGCTGGACGAGCTCCTGGCGGTGGACCTGCCCGGCGCCTGCGCCCTGGGCCGCCTGGCCGCCCACGACCGGATCAACGAGCTCAGCTTCCTCTTCCCCCTGGAGCAGGTCGATCTCCCCCGGTTCAACACCATCCTCGCTTCGGCCGGCCTCCGGTCCCTGACCCACACCGGCCCCTCGCTGCACGGGTTGATGAAGGGGTTCATCGACCTGGTCTTCCGCTACCAGGGCCGCTATTACCTGGTCGACTACAAATCGAACCATCTCGGGCCCACCCTGGCCGACTACGGCCCCGACGCCCTGGCCGGATGCATGGACAGCCACCAGTACCCGCTCCAGGCCCTGATCTACACCCTGGCCCTGCACCGGTTCCTGGCCGCCCGGATCGAGGACTACCATTACGACGACCACTTCGGCGGCGTCTATTATCTCTTTCTCCGGGCCATGCATCCGGGCCACCCGGCCGGGACCGGCATCCACGCCTCCCGGCCGGCGCCGGCCCTGGTCGCGGCCCTGGACGACTGTTGTCGGGGAGGACGGGGACGATGACGATTCTACTCGATCAGGTGCGGCCCGGCCGGCTGTTCCGTCCCCTGGACGTCCAGGTGGCCCGCCTGCTGGCCCGGCTCGACCAAGGCCAATGCCCGGAACTGCCGCTGCTGGCGGCCCTGGCCAGTTGGGCCACGGGACAGGGCCACACCTGTCTGCCCCTGTCCGCGGTACCCGCGCTGCTGACGGAGGCCGGCCTGGACAGTGGTCGGTTCCGTGACCCGGCCGCCCTGGGCCAGCGCCTGCTGGCCTCCCCCCTGGTCGGCCGGGCCGACCAGGTCCGGCCCCTGGTGCTCGATCCCGCCGGCAACCTGTTCCTCTTCCGCCTCCACCGCGACGAGGCGGTGATCGCCCGGGCCCTCCGCCACCGGGCTGCCGGGACTCTGGAGGGCGAGGCGGGGCGGGCGGCGGCCCTGCTCGACCAGCTCTTTCCCGCCAGTGCCGGTTCGGCCACTGTCGACTGGCAGCGGATGGCCGCGGCCCTGGCCCTGTGCCAGCCCTTTGTCATCATCTCCGGCGGACCGGGCACCGGCAAGACCCATACCGCGGCCCGCATCCTGGCCCTGCTCGCCGCCCTGGCCCCGAACAAGCCGCGCATCGCCCTGGCCGCGCCCACCGGCAAGGCGGCCCTGCGCCTCCAGGAATCGATCCGCGCCGCCACCTCGACCCTGCCGGCCGGGCTGGCCGCCGCGATCCCCGAACAGGCCCAGACCCTGCACCGGCTGCTCGGCTATCGCGCCGGCCGGCCCGGTTTCCGCCATCATGCCGCCAACCCCCTCCACTTCGATCTGCTCATCCTGGACGAGGCCTCGATGATCGACGTGCCCCTGATGGCCGCCACCCTGGCCGCCCTGCCCGCCACCTGCCGGGTCATCCTCCTGGGCGACCGGGACCAACTGGCCTCGGTGGAGGCCGGCAACCTGTTCGGCGACCTCTGCGGCGACGGTGTCCTGCACTGGTCGGCGCCCCTGGTCGACCGGCTGCGGCCGCTGGTCGCCCCGGCCGATCTCCCGGTTTTACCGACCGCCCCCCCCGGCGCCCCTACTCCCCTGGCCGATGCCCTGGTCATCCTCCACACCAGCCACCGCTTCCGGCAAACCTCCGGCATCGGTACCCTGGCCAGGGCGGTCAACAGCGGCGACTCCGAGGTGCTGCAGGCGGCCCTGGAGCGGCAGACCCCGGATCTGCATATCGAAGAGGCCACGGGCCCGGCGACGGCAACCTGGCTCAAGGAGCGGATCGAAGGCATGTTCCGGCCGCTGTTCGCCGCCGATGGCCCCGAGGCGGCGCTCTACGAACTCGGCCGCTGCCGCATCCTCTGCGCCCTGCGCGAGGGACCGGCCGGGGTCGAGGGCATCAACCGGCTGGCCGAGGGTCTGTTCCGGCGCAACCACACCATCCCGCCCCACGAGCGGCTCTATCGGGGCATGCCCCTGCTCGTCCTGCGCAACGACTACGACCTGGGCCTGTTCAACGGCGACACCGGCGTCCTCTGGCCCGACGATCGCGGCACCCTCCAGGCCTGGCTGCCGCTGGCCGAGGGCGGACTCCGGCCGGTGGGGCTGGCGCGCCTGCCCGCCTGGCAGACCTCCTACGCCCTCACCGTGCACAAGGCCCAGGGGTCGGAATTCGACCGGGTGCTGTGCATCCTGCCCCAGGAGGACGCGCCGATCCTCAGCCGGGAGCTGCTCTACACCGGCATCACCAGGGCCAGGGAACATCTCACCCTGTGCTGCCGTCAGGAGCTGCTGCACCGCATCGTCCAGCGGCGGGTGGTCCGCTATTCGGGGCTGGGGGCTAAACTGGGCGGGGAGGGGAGCGAAGCCGCAAGGAACCCTTGACAATCCGATTTTTTGTTACTACAAAAATGAATATCGAATTCGACCAAGACAAACGCGACCAGACCTTACGGGAACGGGGTCTTGATTTCGCGCGGGCCGGAGAGGTGTTTTCCGGCGTAACCGTCACCGGTGACGATAACCGCCGGGATTACGGCGAACAACGGTACGTTACCGTTGGCCTGCTCGACCATCGGGCTGTAGTTCTGGTTTGGACACAACGCGGGACAGCCCGCCGTATCATTTCGATGAGGCATGCCAATGCGCGCGAAAAAAGCAAGTACTCCCCCTACTTGGGTTGATCCGGACGACGCGCCCGAACTGACGGACGAGTTTTTCTCCCACGGAAAATGGATGATTGGCGACAAGGAAGTGGCGCCAAAGGAGGCGCAAAAAGCGATCAAGAAAGCGTTGCGCGGCCGTCCATCCGGAAGCGGAACCAAATCTTCCACCACCCTGCGGCTGGATAACGACGTCCTCGCCTCGTTCAAATCCACCGGCCGAGGCTGGCAGACACGCATCAACAACGCCCTTCGCGACTGGCTGAAGGAGCATGGAGCCCCTTGACCTGCCCTCCCCCCTTTCTTGCCCCGATTCCGCCCCCCTCCCCGCGCCCTGACGACGAGGGGGGCGATACCCTTCAACCGTTCGCGGCCGCGGCGTCCGGCTCGTCCCGCCGGCCGTGGCCGAGGGTCCAGGCGGCGGGTTTCGACTCGGCATCCGCCCCCGGCCCGCCTTCGATCCGCGCCTGCCAGTCGCTGCGGGCGTGCAGCCAGTCGAACAGGAACTGGTGCTGGTCCTCCCGCTGCTCGGCCATGGCCCGACGCAACCGTTCGCCGGTGAGCAGCAGCCGCAACCGCAATTGCTGCATGGCGACGATCCCCCGCAGGCCAAGCAGGGCCGCCTCCAGTTCGCGGTCCGCTCCCTCCTCCTCGCTCGGGCCGCTGGTCGCTGCCGTCCCCTCCAGGGCCAGGTCCACCTCCTGCAGGGGCCGGACCTCGCCGTCCTCGGTGAGGAAGATCCCACTGGCGGCGATGGTGCCCAGGATCGTGCCGTCGGCCCCTTGGAGCTGGAAACCGGTGCCGGCGTGGGTCACGGCGATCGCCCCCACCCCGGCCTGCCGCAGGGAGAGGAGCGACTCACCCCCCTCCCCGTCCGGCCTCCAGACGAGCAGTTGGTCAAAGGCGGGATCGCTTTCGTCGATCCAGCGATTGGTGTCGCTGTCCAGGTCGGCCAACTCGCCGAACCCGGATCCGCTGGCCGGGCCGAACAGTTCCCGGCCGCTGTCGATGCGGCCGTCGTGGTTGCGGTCCAGGGCGAGAAAACCGCAGCCGCCGCCGGGACAGGCCAGGTTTTCCTCGGTGCCGTCGCTGTCGAGATCGAAGAGGAAAGTGCTGTTGCCGAGCAAGGGCGCGTCGACATCGAATTGCAAGATCAGGGGGTCGACGAACAGGGTCGAGACCTCCAGGGCGACGGTGGCGGCGGCCACGGTGCGCCGTTCCAGCGAGAGGCCGAGATCGAAATCGATCTCCCGGCCGTCCGTGGTCCGTACCGTGCCCTGGGCTGAAAACAGCAGGGATTCCTCCTGCCGGTAGACCACGCCGCTGATCAGGCTGGCCGTCCGTACCGCCAACAGGGGGGAGGTGGCCGGTGCCGGCGATCCCGGGGACGGGCTGGGGGAAGGATCGGACTCGACGGCGCCGATCCTGACCGGCTGGCCGATCACCTGTTGCGCCAGTTGGCCGAGGGTCGTCTCGGCGCCGGGGTTGGTGCCGCATGCGGCAAGGGTTGCGCCCTCGCCGTCGGCCCGGCTGACCTCGGACCGGCAGGAGAGGGTTGTCTGGGTGGTGCTGGCGAGCATGGTGGCCAGGCGGATGCCGAACAGATCGGTCTGTCCCGATCCGGCCGCCGGCGGGCCCATGCTCAATCCGGTGAATCGTTGGTCCACTTCCTTGTAGGTTCGCGCTGCATCCATGCTGACCGTGGTCGCAGCTATTTGCATTTGTTCCTCCTTCTGGTGTTGGCGATGATCGGATGGGTTGGGGGTTGACGATGTTGGCACCGGCAGTGGTGCCATGCCGGAGTAGGGGCACGGCGCGCCGTGCCCCCTTGTTCGTTGGGGCCGGCCAATCTGGTCCAGCCTTCTCCTTTTCCTATCGGCCATCCGGCGTCGGGGGTTAACCCGATTCGTTGCCGGCCGAGGCCGGCAGGGCCGCCGCCATTTGACAAATCCGGCCGCCGGGCCTATTGGTTGTACTCAGAACCCGAGTGAACAACGATCCTGATCCCAAAAACCGGGAGAACGATGATGACAACCCAGGCAACGGCCATGGTCCTGGCCTCTTTCGTCGCCGACAGTCTCGCCCTCGGCGCCCATTGGATCTACGACACCGATGTGCTCGACCAGCGGTTCGTCCGGGTGGACGAACTGCTCGCGCCCCTGCCCGGCTCCTACCATGCCGGCAAGCAGCGGGGGGCCTTCACCCATTACGGCGACCAGGCCCTGGTGCTGCTCGAATCCCTGGCCCGAAGCGGTGGTTTTTCCCTGCCCGATTTCGCCACCGCCTGGAAGGGGTTGTTCACCGGCTACCAGGGCTACATCGACAAGGCCACCGCCACCACCCTGGAGAATATGGCGCGAAACCTGCCGCCGGACCGGTACGGCTCACCCTCCTCGGACCTGGGCGGTGCTGCCCGGATCGCGCCGCTGGTCTATTTTTACCGCCATGACCGGGGACAACTGCTCGACGCGGTCCGCCAACAGACCGTCCTGACCCACAACAATCCCGCCACCCTGGCCGGGGCCGAGTTCATCGCCAAGACCGCCTGGGCGGTGCTGCACGGAGCCGGGCCGGTCACGGCCATGGAAGAGGCCCTGGAAGAAGGGGTGGCCGACCTCGACCTCGATCTCCGCATCCGCAGCGGGCTCGATGCCGGCGGCAAGGACACCCGCGCGACCATCAAGCACTTCGGCCAGATGTGCGGGATCGCCGCAGCCCTGCCCGGCGCCGTCCACCTCATCCTCACCTATGAAAACGACCTCAGGACCGGATTGATCGAGAATGTCATGGCCGGCGGCGATTCGGCGGCCCGCGGCCTGGTGGTCGGCATGATCCTGGGCGCTCACCTGGGTCCATCCGCCATCCCCGAAGAGTGGCTGACCGGCATGGTCCGCCACGAGGCCATCGTCGCCCTGCTCGCCACGGTCGACGCAGCGGCGGGGGCTTCGTTGCCTCGATCCGGCTGAACGGGTGAGGAACCAAGCCGGAACCGCCGCCCGCGTCTTTTCCGGACAAAATCGCTTTACAAGCAAATAGGAATGATTATCCTGTGCAACACTGCTCCCCGCCCTTGACCATAGGGGAGACAACCCGTTCGCAGGCACAACGCTATTAATAACGCAGTTTCAACCGCTATTTCTTCCCAAGGAGACTCATCATGGCCACCATCACCCTGAAAGGCAATGCCATTGAAACCGTCGGTACCCTGCCCGCCAAGGCATCCGCCGCCCCCGACTTCACCCTGGTCAAGTCCGATCTGTCCGAGGTCAGCCTGGCCACCTACAAGGGAAAAAAGATCGTGCTCAACATCTTCCCCAGCATCGACACCCCGGTCTGCGCCGCCTCGGTCCGCCGTTTCAACCAGACCGCCGGCGAACTGGCCGATACGGCGGTGCTGTGCATCTCCGCCGACCTGCCCTTTGCCCACACCCGCTTCTGCGAGACCGATGGCCTCAAGAACGTGGAATCGCTGTCCGTGTTCCGCTCGCCCGCCTTCGGCAAGGACTACGGGGTGACCATCGCCACCGGCCCCATCGCCGGCCTGCTCTCGCGGGCGATCGTCATCATCGGCGCTGGCGGCAAGGTGATCTACACCGAGCAGGTCCCCGAGATCACCCAGGAACCCGATTACGCCGCCGCCCTGGCCGCGCTCAAGTAAGCTTCGCCCCGGCCCACCGCCGCCAAGCCCCGGTCGTCTCACGGCCGGGGCTTTTTTTGTCTCCCCCGCGCCTTGTGTCCAATGACATCCTGGAGGCCAATCAGAATCTCCAGGTCAATTCGGTGAAGAAGGAACGGCCCGCGCCCTCGTAGTAGGCGAAATAGTCCTCATCGAAGAGGTTGTCCACGGCCAGCGAAATCTCGGTGTGTCGGTCGAGTTTGTAGGCGATCTTGGCCTCCACCAGGGTAACAGGATCGTAGGAGGTGTAGACCCCGTCGACCACGTCGGTGTTGGTATCGTTGCCGTAGCGCTTGCCGAGATGGCGGCCGAGGAGCGAGGCCATCAGCGGCCCCTGCTCCAGAACCGCCCCCACGGTGTAGATCCGGGCCGGCACCTGCATCAGTTCCTTGCCCACCGAGGCCGGGCTGGCTCCGTTTTCCTCGATCTCCGAGGCGGTGAAGGTGGCGTTGGCAAAGAGTCGCAGGCCGAAATCGAACCGCTGTTCAGCCTCCAGTTCCACCCCCCGGCTCCGTGCCTTGCCGGCGTTGATCTTTTCCTGGCGGGTGGCGGAGATCGTCTTGTTGTAGATCAGGTCCTCCATGCGGTTGTCGAAATAGGTCATCTTCATGGTCATGCCTCCCAGGCCTTGCTCGATGCCTCCATCCCAGGAGGTGACGGTCTCGGGTTCGAGGTTCGGATTGGCGGCGTAGGTGATGCCCGAACTCGAGGTCCAGGTCCGGTAGAGATCGTAGCTGGTCGGGGCGCGGAAGGCCTTGCCCGCCGAGACCCGCAGGGTGGTGGCCGGGAGCGGTTTGGCGACCAGGGCCGCCTTGGGACTGAGGGCGGAGTCCTCCCGGCCGTCGTAGTGCAGGGTGGAGCCGCCGGCGCCGGGAACGAAGACATGGCCGCCCTCGGCCTGCCACCGGTCCTCGCGAACACCGAGATAGCCGGTGAGGGAATCGAGGATTGCAATCTCGTCCTGGGCAAAGAGGGCATAGGTGTGGGCCTGGCCCTCGGCTTCGTAGGTCAGGCCGGTCTTGCTGTCGCGATTGTGCCAGTTGCGCAGGCCGAATTCCCGGCTCGTGGCCTCTTCGCTGCGGTAGCCGCCGCCGGCGGTGAGGATCTGGCGCGTGCCCAGGGGCAGGGTGAATTGCAGGTCCGTATTCAGGGTGGACGAGGGGGTCTCGCTGACGCTGCCCGGCCCGCCGGAACGGGTGGCGGTGGTCCCCTTGGTGATGTTCCAGGAATCGTCCATCTCCACATATCCCGCGCTCAGTTTGCCGATCACCGTCCCCCAGCGGGTCTCCAGGCTGCCGGTGGCGATGTTCTGCGCCTTGCCGCCGTCCCCGGACAGGAAGGAACTCTCCCGGACCGAGCCATAGGACCAGACCGGATTGCCGGCAGCGTCGCGCAGAGAGGTGTGGGGATTGTCGTAGCCCCAGTCCAGGGTGGCCCGGCGGAAGGAGAGATCCGCCTTGGTGGCGCCGGTCAGGTCGCAGGCCGCCTTGAGGGTGAACTGGTTATCCTCCCAGGTGTTGTCGCCGTTGTCGCCGATGAGGAAGCGGGGCGCCCCGGTGGTGCTGGTGGTGGGGAGGGCGCCGCTGAGGCCGGCGGCGGCCGGATTGGCGCTCTGCACATTTTGGCCCGTGGCATAGCCGTTGGTGGTCTTGTGGCCGAAACTGCCGAACAGGCGCAGCTTGTCGAAGACCTTGTCGCCATAGGAGAGATAGAGTTTTTCCAGGTCGTCCAGGGCCTCGCCCCGATCCCAGGAGGAGCCGTAGCCGGCCTTGACGGTCGCCTCCCGCTTCTCCGGCATTTTGGTGAGGATGTTGACCACCCCGCCCATGGCGTTGCCGCCGTAGAGGCTGGAAAAGGGGCCCTTGACCACCTCGATCTGGCGGATATCCTCCACCGGCTGCATCTGGTAGCCCACCCCGCCGGAATAGGCGTCGTTGAGCGGCGCCACCCCGTCGAGGAGAAAGAGGACCCGTTTGTCGCTGCTCATGCCGCGCATGGTGACCGAGGACATGGTCGAGAGCAGGCCCTTGCCCATGGTGTTGGCGTAGAGGCCTGCGACCGGGGCCAGGGCCTGTTCCAGGGTCTGGACGTTGCGCTGTTCCAGTTCTTCCTGGGTGACCACTGAAACACTGCCCGGCGCGGTGTCCGCCTCTTTCGCGGTGCGGGTGGCGGTGACCACCACCGGCTCCAGGTCGAGCGACTCGGGGAGATTTTCCCCTGCCAGGGTGGCGCCGGGGGCGATGGCAGTGCCCATCCAGGTCGTCAGTAAGGTGAGCCAGATTTTTGTGTCAGCGTGCATGGTGTTGCCTCTTGGTTTTTCTGGTTTCGCATGGTGGTCTTACGATGGTTCCCACGCTTCAGCGTGGGAACCGATCAGTGACGCTCCAGCATCTCGCCAGACGGACGCGGGAGCGTCCCAGGCTTGCGTTGCAACGCTGGAACGTGGGAACGATCAATGTGTCACTCTGGCCATCAGAACTTCACCTGCATGCCGGCCAGCGCCAGCAGTCCGTCGGCGGGATAGCCGAGGTGGGTTTCGTAGGCGGCATCGAAGAGATTCTCCACCTTGAGGTAGCCTTCCGCCGCCAAACCATGCAGGGGAAAGGGCTGGGTTGCCTTCAGGTCCACGGCACCATAGCTGGCGAGCCTCTCGTCGGGCAGGTTTTCCAGGCGGCCGTAGCGGCTGCCCTCGTAGCGCAGGGTGGATTCAAGACGGGTTTTGCTGCGGGCCAGGGTGTACTGGAGGGTTGACTTGGCCTTGACGGCCGGGGTGTAGGGCAGTTCCTTGCCGGTGGCCACATTCTCGGATTCCTGAAGGATGAGCGAGCAATCAACCACCGGGCCACCGGTCCAGCCATAACGGCCGATGAGTTCCAGCCCCTGCCGCAGGCCCCGGTCGAGATTGACTGGCCGGTAAATCAGGTCGGCCCCGCGCTCGGCCACAATCAGATCCTCGGTGTCGGCCCGGAAGAGGACGGCCTGAAGGGAACGATCCTTGGCAAAGGTATATTCAAGGCCGAGGCCGGAGTTGACGACCCGCTCCTCGTTCAGGTTCGGGTTGCCGCGGCTCTGGTCGATGGAACCGTGGGTGGTCTGATAGAGCTGTTCGAAGGTGGGGACATTGACCGTGTATCCGGTTTTCAGTTTGAGCAGCCACTCCTTAGTCAGGCTCCAGCCCAACCCCATCTGGCCACCGGGGGCAAAGCCGAAATCGTTGGTCAGATCGCCCCGCAGTCCCACGGAAGGGGTCAAAACGCCGAAGCTGCGGTCAACCTGGCCACTGATTCCGTTGCGGAAGCGGGTATGGTCACCGGCCAGGGTGTGTTCGAAGGCGTCCCCTTCGCTCAAGAGGCCCAGGCGCAGATCGCCGGTGCCGTCGTCGCGCGACCAGGTGCCATCCGCCTTGAGGCCGAGCTTGCGGTCATCGAGGGTGGCGCGCAATCCGGACTGGGAGCGGTCTTCCAGGGAGAGCGCATCGCCATAGACCAGGGCCGAAAAGGTGCCGGCCTCGCCCAGGCCGCCGGTGTATTTGGTCTCCAGCGAACCCTTGCGATAGTCCTGCCGCGCCAGGGGGGTGAGATTGTCCAGAGGGCCGGGCGAGCCGTACTCGGCATGGTTGAGGCGGCCGCCGGCCTCGATCTGGCTGCCGCTCTTCTGATGACGATTCCAGTTGAGAGCCAGGGATTGGGTGTCCTTATCACTGTTTTCCCGGCGGCCGTCACGGTGACTTGCTCCCCCGGCAAGCAGGGCCGTGCCTCCGGCCAAAGGCAGTTGGTGGCTCAGGCTGCCCTCGCCCAGGCCATAGGATCCGGCCGAGGCCTTCACCGTGGAACTGGGTTTGGCCTCTTCGCCTTTATTCTCCTTGGTCTCCGGCGCGGTGACGATATTGATCGCCCCGTTCGAGCCGCCGGGGCCAAGCCAGACCGGCGCCGGCGGCTTGAAAACGGTCACCGAACGGATGGCATCCACCGGGATGGTGCCCAGATCCTGGGTACCGTACTGATTGGCGTTCAAGGGCCGGCCGTTGACCAGCACCAGCACCCCGCCCGATTGTCCCGATCCCCGGATGGAGATGCGCGAGCCGATGCCGGTGGTGCTGACCACATCTACTCCAGGCATGGTCCTGAGGATCTCCTCGACGCTGCCCAGATGACGCTCGGCGATTTCGCGGCGGCCTACCTCATGCACCTCCTGGGGATGATGGGCGACAAACTCCCGCAGCCGTTCGGCACTGACCACCACCGACCCCAGCACCACCGGTGCGGCCTCTTCAGGAGAAGCTGCTCCGGAAACCGTGATCGTAAAGAAAGGGATGATCAGCATCAGGAACAACAGATGGGTGAGACGTAGGTTTCGGGACATGGGTTTCTCCTGGCGCGGGGCGTGCGCTCGTGGATTGTTATTCATTGAGCTGGAAGGCGATGGGCATGACCAGCAGGGCGGTCACCCGGGGCGGGGGAAAGGGGGCGGCGTTGCGCACGGCAGCCAGGGCCTGCTCGTCGAGGATGTCGTGGCCGCTGCCGCTGCGGACGCGGAGTTCGCGCACGCCGCCCTCCGGGGTGACGATGAAGCTCACTTCCACTTGGCCGCTTAAGCCCAGGCGTCGAGCCAGCGGGGGATAGCGGAGATGGGCGAGGATGGCGTCGCGGATGACGGCGAAATGGGCCCGACGGTAGGCCTCGCTTCCCTCGGCTGTGCCTGGGGAAGCGCTCCCCGCCCCAGTTGCGGGCAGGGTGGACTGAACTGGTGCATTCTCCTGACTTTCCGGAGCCGGGGCGGCTTCAGCGACTGCCGCTTGGGCTGGAACAGGAGCGGGTATGCTCTTTTTCGCCGCTGCCACCGGCTTGGGCGCGACAGGCCGGGGCTTGGGCGCAGGCGGCCGGGCCTGCGCCGGAGGGGCGGGCTGGGGAGAGGGTGCCGCCACCGGCTCGTTCTGGGCCTGCGGTTGGGTTTGAAGGTTTTCCAGGGAAAAATCCAGGCGGATGGCCGGCGGCTGCGGGGTGATGAGGTGGGCCGAGGCAAGCAGCAGGCCGGCTAGCATTCCGTGAAGGAGGCAGGATTCGACCAAGGACCGCGCCGGAAAAGTCATGACCCGGCCTCGGTCTGGAGGCTCATCTTGACAAAGCCGAGTTCCCGGATGAGCGCGAGCACATCGACGAAGGATTGGAGAACCACGGCCCGGTCGGCCCGGATCAGCAGCGGCCGGTGCCGGTCCTCCCGGGCAAGGGCTGCCCGCAGGGCCTCCCGGTCGATGGCTTGGCCCTGGAAATGCAGCGTGCCATCCCGGTCAATCTCCACCACGAGCCCCGGCTCGGCAGCTTCGCTCTGCTCCGCCTTGGGCAGATTGACCGGGATCGAGCCGCCGGCGATGAAGGTGGCGGTGGTGAGGACAATGGTCAGCAGCACCAGCATGATGTCGATGAAGGGGATGACGTTGATGCCGGTGAAGCCCTGGTCATCCATGATGGGCCTCCCAGGTCAGGAGCAATTCCCTGACCCGCCGCAGCAGCAGGTTGTAGAGCACCACCGCCGGGATAGCGACCAGCAGGCCGGCAGCCGTGGCCTTGAGCGACAGGGCAAGCCCGGTCATGATCCGGGCGGAATCGACCATGCCGGTTTGCCCCATGGTGGAGAAGGTGAGCATGATGCCGAACACGGTCCCCAAGAGCCCCACATAGGGGGCATTGCTGCCCACGGTGGCGATCAGGTGGAGGCGGCGGGTCAAGGCCAGTTCCAGGAGACGGCGGTCGGAAAACCCCTCCAGCCGCAAACCCCGGAAAAAGCGGAACCGCTCCAAGGCCACAGCCACCGCCATGACGCTCATCAGGCCCAGCAGGCCGATGATGCCGTATTCAATCAGAATTTTCAGTGCTTCCATCATGTGTTCCTTGTTCCGTTTTCATTTCGCCAAGGGATTCTTCACCGTACATTTATGACGAATCAGGGACGGTATTCCCCGTAGGAGCGGGCCATGCCCGCGATATAAACGGGCAAATTATCGCGGGCATGGCCCGCTCCTACGGAAACAGCCGGTTTTTTTCACGCTGGGCACAAACGCAAGCCGTACGGGCACGGCGCGCCGTGCCCTCAGTCCCGGCCGCCCCGCCGGTAGCCCCAGGCAACCAGACCGACGAGTACCGCAAAACCGAGAAGAAACAGCCAGGGAATGGGCGCCGAGCCGCCACCGGTGGCCGGCTTGCTCTCCTCCATCTCATAGCCCTCGACCTTACGGTTCTCGCTGACCGGCTTGCCGCTGCCGTCCGGGGCGCGGTTGGCCCGGGCCTCGGCTGCCGGTTTGGCTTCGCTCGCGGCCTGGGCCTGTTCCTTACTGCCGGTGCCCTTGCCCTGGGCAGCCGGCTGCTGCATCGCCTCCAGGGCTTTGATAAACTCCTTGTTCAGACCACTCAGTCCCGGCACCGAAAGCAGGGTGGCGGAGGTGAACTCGGTCAGTTGCGGGTTGTTGCAGGTGTGGTCGCAGCAGGCCAGCCCCACCTCTTTGGTGGTGCGGGCGTATTCCTCGGCCAGCTTTGCCACCACGTCGCGGTCCGGCTGCCAGTAGCCCTTGCGCACCGTCTCCAGCATCCGCGCCACCAGGGACTGGTAGGCCCACATGTTCCTGGCCTCGCGGAACATCTCCTTGATGCCCAGGTTGTTGCGGTCTACCACGTAGGTCTCGTACATCTCCTGCCATTTGGCCGCATCCACTGCCTCGGGCACCGTCACCTGCCAGCCCCAGAGATGCTCGACCACCTTGTCGACGAAGCGGGCCCCGGCATAGCCCTCCCGCATCATCGCCTTGATCCAGGCCGGGTTGAGGTAACGGGCCCGCATCTCCCGGCCCATGGACTTCTCCAGCGATTCCTGCACCGGCTTCTTGGGATTGGTCATGTTGGTGACATGGACCTCCGGGCTCTTGCCGTCCACGGCGCGGATGGCCTGGGCCGTGCCGCCCAGGTACTGGAAGAAATCGTCGGTGTCGAGCACGCCGATGGTGTTGGTGGCGCGGCTGTGGATGGCGATCTTGCTGCCGGCAAGCCCGGTCTTGAGCAGGGTGTCGCCCAGATCCTCGCCGGCCTGCTGCTCCTTCTCCCCCCAGAAGCCCTGGCCGTAGAGGTAGCCCATGCGCAGGAAGTAGACCTCCGCCACCTGCTGTTCCTTGTCCCAGGTGTTGGAGGCCACGATCACCTTGTCCAGATTGGTGCCATAGGCCCCCGGCGGCTCGGTGAAGATCCGCACCGAGGCCAGCCGCCGGGCCTTGTCCTCGGCGATCCCCTTGGCGCGGAGCATGGCCATGGTCTTCTCGATATGCGCCCGCACCAGGTTGTCCTCCTCGGCCTGGTCCCGGGCCAGGGAGACACCGCTGTCCAAAAGCCCCATCAACAGCGGGAAGATGTCGCGATAGAGGCCGGAAGGCACGATGGTGACATCGAGGCGCGGCCGGCCCAGTTCCTCACGGGGAATCGGTTCTACCCCGCTGACCCGGCCCCGTTCGTCCCATTTGGGCCGCACGCCCATCAGGGCCAGGATCTGCGACTCCATCACCCCCTCGTGGCGGATGGTCTCGGTGGCCCAGAGGTTGTAGGTGAGTTTGTCCGGATACTGGCCGTGCTGCTGCCGGTACTCCTCAACCAGGTCGGTGGCCAGCCGGGCACCGGTGGCATAGGTGGCAGGCGAAGGCGAACGGGCGGGGTCGAAACTGTAGAAGTTACGCCCCGTGGGCAGGGAATCCGGGCTGCGGATAGGATCGTTGCCCGGTCCGGCCGGGATGTAGCGGCCAGCCAGGGCAGCGACCAGGGCATCGAGTTCGCGCGGGCCGCTCTCGGCGATGGCCTGCTCCATGACAGCAGTCCGCTGGCGCCGTTCCTCGGGAGTCAGCCCTTGTTCAATGCCAACAATCGCTTCGGCCGTGCTCTGCCGGTACTTGGCCACGGGCGACTGGCCGAAGGTATGCAGGCCAAAGGGGGTCTGGGTCTCGCCGATCTCCTTGAGGTAGTCGTCTAGGGCCTCCACCTCGCCGGGGGTGCGGATTTGGGCGAGCTTCAGGTCGGTGAGCAGACCGGTCTTGACGGCGAGCTGGTTGATCGCCGTCAGCTTGGCCTCGGCCAGGGGTGCTGATTTTTCCTTGGCCACGCCGTACTCGCTGATCAGGCCGGTCAACTCCCTGGCCTCCCGGTTCATCCCGGCCTTATCGAAAGGCGGGGTCATGTAATCGATAACCACCGCCATGCCGCGTCGCTTGGCCTGCAAGCCCTCGCCGACATCGTCGACGATGTAGGGGTAGATGTTGGGCAGGTCCTGGATCAGGATCTCGGGCGGGTCCACTTCGGTGAAGCCGACCTCTTTGCCGCCCAACCATTCCTGGGTGCCGTGGGTGCCGAGATGGATGAGGGCGTCGGCCTTGAACTCGCGCTTGAGCCAGAGATGGAAAGCGATGTACTGATGATGGGGCGCGATCTGGACATCGTGGTAGAGCTTTTTCACGTCCTGCTCCCAGCCGCGCGCCGGCTCCGGGGTCAGGAGCAGGTTGCCGTAGCGGACCGCCGGGATGACCAGGAATTTTTCGCCCTTGGGGTTGACCCAAGTCATGATGCTCGCCTCCTCGGGCTCGCCCCAGTCCTTGATCACGGCCTGGCGGAAGGCGGCGGGGAGATCCTTGAACCACTGTTTGTAGGTGGCAACCGGGATCAGCACCGGCTTGCCGCCCCTGGCCAGGCGATCGACCTCGGCCGGAGCCCAGTTGCCGATATTGCGGCCCTGCCCGTGGACATCGGCAAAGAGGTGTTCCTTGTTCGGTTTTGCCTTGCCAATGTTGTAGCCGGCCTGGCGCAAGCGCTCGACAATGGCGAACAGACTCTCCGGCAGCACATTGAGGTAGGCGGCGCCGATATTCTGCTTTCCGGGCGGGTAGTTGTAGTAGATGAGCGCCACCTTCTTGTCGCGGTTGGCGCGCTCCTGGAGCTTGAGCCAGGCCTTGATCCGGGCCACGAGCCGGTCGACCCGCTCCGGAATCGGACGGACGCTCAGGTATTCCAGGCCGCTGGCCGCATCCACGGCCCGCTCCCTGGCAGCCACCACCGTGGGCTGGATGATCCCGGCCAGCTCCGGCAGGCCGACCATGGCGCTGCGCTCGAAAAGGTCCAGCCCCAGGGGCGAGCGCTCCCACTCCTCGCGGCTCTGGTTGGAGAGGGTGATGGCGTCGAGCACCGGCACCCCCAGGCGGCTGAGGATGGGGACGGCCCGTTGCGGTGTCAGCCCGACCTTGAGCGACAGGCCGACCACGGCCCGCACCCTGGCCTTGCCCTGGTCGTCGAAGAAAAACTGCTCCATCGCCTTTTCCGCCGGATAGCCGTAGACCGGCAGGACATTGCAGCCCGAATCCTCCAGCCGGTCGATGATCGCGTCCACCACCTCGGTCTCGCCGCTGTCGACGCTGTTCTTGTACAGGGTGAGCCCGACCCAGGGACGCCCCGGCCGCGCCGGGTAGGCGCGCCGGAAGGCGGCAAAGTCAGGCAGGGTACGTTTTTCCGCCCGCAGATAGATGCCGTTCTGGGGCACCGGCGCGGGCGGCCGGACCTCTCCGGCGAAGCCGCAGTCGCGGGAGAGGAGGAAGACCAGCATCCGAGTCATGTTTTCCAACCCGTTCTCGCGGTAGTACCGGTTGACCTCCGCATCGTCGATCAGCCCGAGTTCGCGGTCTTCCTTGCCGTAGGCCCCGCCCACGGCATAGACCTTGACGCCGTGCGTCTGAAAGTTGCGGATGGCGGGCTTCCATCGCTCCACCTGACGGCGGTCCATGATGTGCACCAGGGCGAAGCCCTTGCGGGCGACCAACGGCGGCCGCGCCACTGCCTCGGCGCTGCGGCTGGTGACGATCTCGAAGTCGATGGTCGCAGCCATCTCGGGAAATTCCTGCTGGACCGCCCCCACCGCATCGACCGCCAGCTTGGAGTTGAAGTCCCCCAGCATGAGATGGACCGTGGTCTGCGCGGAGAGGGTCGCTGGGCAAAGCAGCAGCACCAGGGTGGTGAGCAGTCGAGCAGCGTGGAGGCAATTGCCTTGACGGTGTTGGTTCCGGCGAGGGTGCCATGGCGGAGCACTGACCTTGCCTTGTTTGGTGTGGCTAGCCAATTTGGTCCAGCCCTGCTGGTTATTCCGGAACATAGATCACCTTGCCGTCCTTCAATTTATAGGCGGTGCCCAACCGTTCGCCTTCACCGGTGGCCCGTTTGTCCGTCACCTTCTGCACCTTGATTTCCTTGCCTTTCTTGGTGATGATCTCGATGCGGCCGTCGGCAGTCTTCTTGGTGACCGTCATCTCGGATTTCGGGTCCATCATCTCCAGCATGTTGGTGGCCATGAACAGGGCGATCATCATGCTGACGATGAAGACCACGCTGACATCGAACAGGTTGGCCACGCCCGCGATGGGGTCTTCCAGGGGCTCGTCGTAGCGGTCGAACCGCTTTCTACGCCGCAGCAAGCTCATCTGCCTCCTCCTCGCGCACCGGTTCCCGGCGGCAGCCCTGCTCGCGCAGCGTCCGTTCGGTGAGAAACTCCATCTCGCGCATGTCGGCCCGCACCCACTTTTCCTTGATCAGGGAGAGGAGGTAGGCGACCACGCTGCACGCCAGGCCCACGATGACCGTGGTGAAGGCGGTGACCATGGAGCCGGCCATCTTGGGCATGTCGCCCTGGGCCATGGCCGAAAGGGCGATGCCCATGGGAATCAGGGTCCCCATCAGGCCCAGGGCCGGACCGACGCGGATGACAAAACGGATGGCATCCAGCCCCCGGACCAGCAGGAGTTCGTGGGTCTGGAGTAATCGTTCCAGCGCCAGGTCGAGGTGGGAGCGGTCGGTCAGCGCGGCCAATTCATGGTCAAGGCGGCGCTGGTAAGCGGCCAGGGCGCGGCAATGACCCCGGCGGCGGTCCAGCCCCTCGCGAAGGAACCAGCCGGAGAAGACCACCACCCAGCAGGTGAGCAGCACCAGGCCGGTGACCACCGGCACGAGCAGGAGTGAAGAAATGACATAGAGAAAACTTTCCAGACCGGCGACAAGGTTCATGAACGACTCCTGTTGAGGTTTCCGGCAATAAAACCGGCAAGCAGTAATAGGGCGAGAAAGGCTGGCACGAAGAGTTCGTCCTGGCTGGCGCCCATCGGGTTTTGGGGCTCAATGGCGGCATAAAGAGCACGGGCCGCCTCGATCTTGCCCGGCAGGACCAGGGCGCCGCCGAAATAGAGCGCAACGGTGATCATGCCCAGGCCCAGGGGGATCAGGCTGCGGTCGCTGCGGGCCTGGCAGAGAAAGGCGGTCAGCAGGACCAACAGGGAAAAAGCGGTGCCCAGGCCCAAACCCAGGAGGATTGGCGGTGCTTTGAAGACCGGCAGGGCTGCTGTGATTGCCACGGTCATAGCTGAAAGGCAGAAGGGACAAGGGAGGATCAGGAGCAGGGCCGCACCGGCAGGACCGGTGGGAAGCGCCTCGGGCGTTGGGAGGGGCTGCCGGCTTTCCTTGAGCAGCACCACCAGGCCCCAGATAAACAAACCCGCCGCCATGGCGATATGGCCCCAGGGGCCTTGGCGCAGGAGCGGCGCCATCAGGACCGACAGCCAATCGGCCCCCCAGGCGATGGCCGCAAAGAGAGTTAAATAGACGGCCAGAGTCAAGCCGATGCCCTTGGGAGTGATCCGCCCCCATCCCAGGCCCACCCCCACCTTGACCGCGAAGATCCCCAGGCTGAACAGCATGCCGCCGGCCCAAAGAATAAGATTCAGATCCATGCTCATCTCCTGTATTGCTTGCAGGGGCAGCCGACGCTGAAAACGACAAGGCCATCATTCTTCAGTGCCCAGGCCAAAAAAAAGGTCCGCATGTGTCTTGGCTCCACATGCGGACCTTCCATTTTTAAGGTCGTATTGTCGGCGTCCCACCACCCAAATCCCCTGGGCGTTTGCTGTGGTCCTTTATCGATGGCAGGTCTTCTGGCTCGCGAGTCATCCTCTGGGCGCCTTCCCAGTCCTTAAGACCAGTGGCATTGTGCCCTTTGTCGTCGCTTACAGCGGTGGGTCCGCGGGGGATTTGCACCCCTCTTCCCTATCAAGCCCTTGCGGGCACCACGATTCAGTATGCAAAACCGGGGCAATACACCTGGAGACAAGGATCGCTTCTATCCCCTGGCCTACCCCGCAAAAAAAAAGGTCCGCATGTGTCTTGGCTCCACATGCGGACCTTCCATTTTTAAGGTCGTATTGTCGGCGTCCCACCACCCAAATCCCCTGGGCGTTTACTGTGGTCCTTTATCGATGGCAGGTCTTCTGGCTCGCGAGTCATCCTCCGGGCGCCTTCCCAGTCCTTAAGACCAGTGGCATTGTGCCCTTTGTCGTCGCTTACAGCGGTGGGTCCGCGGGGGATTTGCACCCCTCTTCCCTATCAAGCCCTTGCGGGCACCACGATTCGATCTCCAACACCGCGCGATGCGGTGCTGTGGGCAGTACAGATATTCGAATCCTGGCGACGCGTCAACAATTATCACGAAAAAAAAGCATGTTATGCCACAACGAAGGAGCAAGACCACCCGCTTCCCCCCGCAGGGAAACTCTTTTGCTCATCCGCTGCTGTCCAAACGGGCCACCCGATTCCCAGAGAACCATCGCCCCACGGACACCGGTGACCCTATCGACCCGAATACTCTACGGATTCAGCAATCCAGCATATCGCGATTGACAAGATCGGCATTTTTTTTTAGTTTTATTGTCCGATTCCACTAATTCGCGACACCGCTCATGGACCTCGACGTCACCAATCTCGCCATCATCGACCACCTCAAGGACGGCCGGGCCTCGTTCAAGAAGATCGCCGAGGAGCTGTCGCTGGCCGAGGGCACCGTGCGCACCCGGGTGAAGAAACTGACCGACGAGGGCGTGCTCTCCATCAGCGGCCTGGTCAACCCCGAGGCCCTGCCCGAGCAGCAGATCGTCATGGTGGGGGTGCGGGTCAAGGGGATGGATCTGGTCAAGAAGGGCGAGGAATTCAGCAAGCTGCGCGGGGTGATCTCGGTCTGCGTGGTCACCGGCCAGTTCGACCTGATCGTCACCGCCATGCTGAACAAGCAATTCGGCCTGCTCGAATTCTTCACCCAGGAGGTGGCCACCATCGAGAATGTGCGTTCGGTGGAGACCTTCGTGGTCTACAAGAGTTTCAACCTCAAGGTGCCCCTGACCGGTCAGCCGGTCCTGGGCACCGTTGCCGACAACGGCTAAATCCAAGCAAGGAGCAAGCCATGGAGACGACCAGGAAAACCACGCCCCTGCACCCCTGGCATGTCGGCCACAGCGCCAACATGGCGGCCTTCGGCGGCTACGAGATGCCGCTCTGGTATCCGGCCGGGGCCAAGGCCGAGCATCTGGCCGCGATCACCGCGGCCGGCCTGTTCGACACCAGCCACATGGCGGTGCTCACCCTGCACGGCCCTGCCGTGCGACGGTTGCTGCAAGGGTGTTTTTCCAAGGATCTGGAGCAATGCCTCGGGCCGAGGAAAACACCGCTGGTGGCCGGCCGCTGTGTCTACGGCGTCTTTCTCGACGCATCCGGCCAGGTGATCGACGACGCCATCGTCTATCAGTGCGGCGAGACCGACTACATGCTGGTGGTCAACGCCTCCATGGGCGGACCGATCGCCGCCCACCTGCGGCAGCACAACCCGGACCCCACCGGGGCGGTGATCCGCGACCACACCGATCGGGTCGGCAAGATGGACCTCCAGGGGCCGGCGGCGGCCAAGGTCCTGGCCCGGGTGCTGCGCGATCCGGCCCAGGTCTTCGACGGCATGGTCTACTTCTCCTTCAAGGGGACCTTTGACCCGCACCTCCTGCCCGGTGCCCCGGTGACCCTGATCGACGGCACGCCGGTGCTGGTGTCCCGCACCGGCTATACCGGCGAATTCGGCTTCGAGCTGTTCGTGGCGCCGGCGCAGATCGACCGTCTGTGGCAGCTTCTGCTGGCGGCCGGCGAGCCGGAGCACCTCCTCGTCTGCGGTCTGGCGGCCCGCGACTCCCTGCGCGCCGGCGCCGGCCTGCCGCTGTCGCACCAGGACATCGGCCCCTGGCTCTTTGCCTGCAATCCCTGGCTGTTCGTCCTCCCCTGGGACGAGGCGGGCCGCGGCTTCACCAAGGAGTTCATCGGCGGGCCGACCCTGCTGGCGGCAAAAAACGCGCCCTGCACCCTGCCCTATGCCGGTTTCGACCCGCGCAAGATCACCATCGGCGACCAGAGCCGGGTCACGGCCCTTGACGGCACCCCGCTGGGCACCATCCTCACCTGCACCACCGACATGGCCATCGACCGGGTGGGCGACGCCATCGTCAGCATCGCCACCCCGCCGGAAAAGGGTCGTCCCCAGCCCTTTACCCCGCGCGGCCTCTGCTGCGGCTTTGTCCGGCTCGACCGCCCGCTGGCGCCCGGCAGCGAGGTCCTGCTCACCGACGGCAAACGGACCCTCAAGGTGGAGATCCGCGACCAGGTTCGGCCGGACCGCACCGCCCGCAAACCCCTGGCCGCCATGCTCTAACCGGCATGGCCGGACCAGAATGGCCGATAGCCACCAACAACAGGATTGTTCGACAGCAGTGGCAAAAAAGATGGACCAAGAATGATTATTGAAAAACCGTTCAGTTTATCGCTCACAAAAGCAAATACAAAAGACAAGTCTGTTAATGGTAGACTTTACGGCTCTGGTGATATTGCGATTATCTTTTCCAACATGGATACAAATGAGCAAAATGAATGGAATTCAATTATTCGTGAATTAATAACGGATAGATACATGGGGTTAACATACGACTATCCAGAGCATATGGACGACCAATCAGAAATTCTTGAAGAGGTGGTTTCATTTGCTCGTGATTTGGGGGCAAAGAAGATCATTCTTGTGGGTGCAAGCAGAGGTGGAGTTGCTTCAATAAAAGTAGCGTCTCGGCAGGCGAATAACGATACCATCGTCGGAATTGTAGCCATTTCAGCTCCAATTGAATACGAAGGAACTGTTTTTTATAACAATGACGAATTGAGACGGATTAAAATTCCCAAGCTTTTGTTAAATTCAGAGAAAGATGGAGGCGCGGAAGATAATCGAAAAATGCTCGAAATATTTAGTGAGCCAAAAGAACTGTTCTTTTATTCTGGGGATGCTCATGGCACAGAGCTTTTTGAAAATGAACGAAAATCGGTGACCACTAAAATTAACGGTTTTATGAAATCAGCTTTGAAAAATTAAGAGGGATCATATTCAGAATTGCCGAACAATCTCTTCCAGCAGAGCGAAGCCGCGCCCGCTCAAGAACGCGATCTCCGGCAGGGCACCACCCCAGAACCAACACGTTCATCCCCCCGTGGCTGGACCAAATTGGCTTGTCACAACGGACAAAAAATCGGCCAGTCCGACGAAACGATTTTCATTTAAATAAACCGCCAAGGAGAACCCCATGAAAGAACTTGAGGAACTGAACCTGCCGGACGATATCTGCTACACCGACGAGCACGAGTGGGCCCGGATCACCGGCGACACCGTGCGCATCGGGGTCAGCGACTATGCCCAGGATCAATTGGGCGATATCGTCTTTGTCGAGCTGCCGGCCGTGGGCGAGACCTTCGCCCAGGGCGCCGAATTCGGTACCCTGGAATCGGTCAAGGCGGTCTCCGAAATCTACATGCCCATGTCCGGCGAGGTGGTCGCGGTCAACACCGCCCTCACCGATGCCCCGGAGCTGATCAATCAGGACCCGTACGGGGCCTGGATCATCGAGATCAAACCCGCGGACCGCAGCGAATACGACCAACTGTTCTCGGCCGCCGCCTACCTCGACCTGCTCAGAGGATAAGCCCATGCGCTACCTGCCCCATACCCCCGAAGAAATCGAGGCCATGCTGGCCGCCATCGGCACGGACAGCCTGGACAACCTGTTTGCCACCGTGCCCGCCGACTGCCGCATGACCGATGCCTGGGAGCTGCCCGCCGCCAAGAGCGAGTGGGAACTGAACGACCACCTGCGCGACCTGGCCGCCGCCATGCGGGTGGACGACCGCACCAAGGTCCTGGTGGGCGCCGGCAGCTATCACCACCATATCCCGGAAACCGTGCGCACCCTGGCCGGGCGCTCGGAATTCCTCACCGCCTACACCCCCTACCAGCCGGAGATGGCCCAGGGCACCCTGCAGGGGATCTTCGAGTACCAGACCCTGACCGCCCGGCTGCTGGGGGTGGACGTGGTCAACGCCTCGATGTACGACGGCGCCTCCGCCCTGGCCGAGGCCCTGCTCATGGGCTTGCGGATCGCGAAAAAGAAAAAACGGCTGGCCATGGCCAAATCGATCCATCCCCACTACCGGGCCGTGGTCCGGGCTTATCTCAGGCCCTCGGGCTACGAGGTGGTGGAACTGGACACCCTGGCCAGCGGCCGTACCGACCTGAGCCCCCTGGCCGGCCGGGACGACATCGCCGCCGTGGCCCTGCAATCGCCCAATTTTTTCGGGGTGATCGAGGACCTGGAGGGGGCTGCCGCCGCGATTCACGCCACGGGCGCCCTGTTCGTCGCCTGTTTCACCGAGCCGCTGGCCTATGGCCTCTTCAAGAGTCCGGGGGGCTGCGGCGCGGACATCGTCTGCGGCGAGGGCCAGAGCTTCGGCATCCCCCGCTCCTTCGGCGGGCCAGGCCTGGGGATGTTCGGCTGCAAGGCGCCCTTCACCCGCAGCCTGCCGGGCCGGCTGGTGGGCGAGACCAGGGATATCGAGGGCCGGCGCGGCTATGTCCTGACGCTGGCCACCCGCGAGCAGCATATCCGCCGGGAAAAGGCCACCTCCAACATCTGCTCCAACCAAGGGATCTGCGCCATGACCGCCGGGATGTACATGGCTTCCCTGGGTTCCACCGGCATCCGCCAACTGGCGCGGCTCAACTACGACAAGACCGAGTATTTGAAAGATGCCCTGGTCAAGGCCGGCGCCCGGATCGTGTTCGCCGGCCCGACCTTCAATGAGTTCGTGGCCGAATTTCCCACCGACTTCCGGCCGGCCCATGAGCGGCTGCTGGCCCAAAACATCGTCGCCGGCCTGGAACTGGGCGGATTCTATCCGGAACTGGCAGGGCGCTATCTCTTCGGCGTCACCGAGACCATCGACAAGACAATCCTGGACACCATCGCAGCGGAGGTGCGGCCATGAGCATGACCAACGAACCCCTGGGCACCGGCGGCCTGATCCTCAACGAGCCCCTGCTCTGGCACAAGGGCAAAAAGGGCCGGATCGGGATGTCGATCCCGGCCAGCGACGTGCCCCCGGCCACCATCGACGAGCAGTTGCTGAACACCGGCGTGGATTTCCCCGACCTGAGCGAGGTCGACGTGGTCCGCCACTACACCCGGCTGTCGCAGTGGAATTTCGGGGTGGACAGCGGCATGTATCCCCTGGGGTCCTGCACCATGAAGTACAACCCCAAGACCAACGAGCACCAGGCCGCCACCCCGGCCATCGCCAGCGCCCACCCCATGCTGGCCGACGACCTCTGCCAGGGCACCCTGCGGCTCCTGTACGAGTTGCAGCAGTATCTGGCCACGGTCACCGGCCTGGATGCGGTCTCGCTGCAACCGGCGGCCGGGGCCCACGGCGAGCTGGCCGGCATGCTCATCTTCCATGCCTGCCACCGCCATCGGGGCGCCCAGCGCCACAAGATCCTCATCCCGGACACCGCCCACGGCACCAACCCGGCCTCCGCCGCCCTCTGCGGCTATCAGGCCGTGCCGGTCAAGTCCGACGAGCGGGGCATGCTCGACCCGGCCCTGGTGGCCGCGCTGATGGACGAGGACACCGCCGGCATCATGGTGACCAATCCCAACACCCTGGGCCTGTTCGAGGAGCGCATCCGCGAGATCGCGGCCATCGTCCACGCCAAGGGCGGCCTGGTCTACGGCGACGGCGCCAACATGAACGCGGTCCTCGGGGTGATCGACGCAGGGAAATGCGGCATCGACGTCCTCCATCTCAACCTGCACAAGACCTTCTCCACCCCGCACGGCGGCGGCGGTCCCGGCGCCGGCCCGGTCTGCGTCACCCGCGAGCTCGAACCGTTTCTGCCCGTGCCCCGCGCGGTCAGGGAGGGCGACCGCTTTCGGCTGGAGCACGAAGGCGACCGGCCGCTGTCCGTGGGTCGGATCCACGCCTTCCACGGCAACTTCGGTATCCTGGTGCGGGCCTACAGCTACATCCTCGCCATGGGCGAGGCCGGCCTCAAACAGGCCAGCCAGTTGGCGGTGCTCAACGCCAATTACATCAAGGAGCAGTTGAAGGAGGTCCTCCACCTGCCCTATGACCGGCCCTGCATGCACGAGTGCGTCTTTTCCGACCTCAGGCAGCAGGAATACAAGATCAGCACCCTGGACATGGCCAAGCGGCTGATCGATTACGGCTACCACCCGCCGACCATCTATTTTCCGCTGGTGGTGCACGGGGCGATGATGATCGAGCCCACCGAGACCGAGTGCAAGGACGACATCGACCAGTTCATCGCCGCGGTCAAGGCCATTGCCCGAGAGGCGGCAGAGCAGCCCGAACTGCTGCGCCAGGCCCCGCAGCGGACCAAGGTGCGGCGGCTCGACGAGGTCCAGGCGGCCCGCTGCCCCTGCCTGATCGGCCCGACGGCGGACTGACCGCCTTCGCACCATGCCCCCCGCGGCTTTCTGCGACCTCGGCCTGATGGCCTATCCGGTTATCCACGCCTTGCAGGTCGAGCTGGCGGCGTCGCGGCACCAGGGGAGGTTGGCGTCCGACCTCTTCCTCGCGGTCGAGCATCCGCCGGTCTTTACCCTGGGCAACCGTGGCAACCGGGCCCACCTGGGGGTGAGCGAGGCTTTCCTCCAACAGCGGGACATCGCCGTGGTGCCCATCGAACGGGGCGGCGAGATCACCTATCACGGGTCGGGCCAGTTGGTCGTCTACCCGATCGTCGACCTGCGCCGCCGCCGGTTGGGGGTGCGCGACTACGTCTGCCTGCTGGAGGAGCTGATGCTGGGGCTGGCCGGGGACTGCGGCGTGCGTGCCGGCCGCGACTGCCGCAACGCCGGGATCTGGGTGGGCGACCGTAAACTGGGCAGCATCGGCATCGCCATCCGTCACGCCATCGCCTTCCACGGCCTGGCCCTCAACGTCGATCTCGATCTGGAGCCCTTCACCTGGATCAACCCCTGCGGGCTCACCGGCGTGGCCATGACCTCGCTCCAGCGGGAGGGCGCGGCGGACTGCACCATGGCCCGGATCAAGGCCCGCTTGCCCGGTCGTGTCGCCGATCTCTTCGGGGTCGACGTGCAGCCCCTTGCCCGGGATCGCCTCCTGGCCGATTACCTCCCCCAACCGTCCCTACCATGACCACCATACCGACCCAACCCAAGCCCCGCTGGCTCAGGCGCCGGCTGCCCACCGGCCCCGACTACGAACGGATCCGCGCCCTGATCAGGGACCAAGCCTTAAGCACGGTCTGCCAGGAGGCCATGTGTCCCAACCAGTTCGAGTGCTTTGCCAAGGGCACCGCCACCTTCATGCTCCTGGGCGACCGGTGCAGCCGCAACTGCCGCTTCTGCGCCGTCGGCCACGGACCGCAGGGCCCGCCCGACCCGGAGGAGCCGGACCGGGTGGCGACAGCGGTCCGCACCCTAAACCTCTCCTATTGCGTCCTCACTTCGGTGACCCGCGACGATCTCCCCGACGGCGGCGCGGCCCATTTCGCCGCCACCATCGGGGCGATCCGGGAGCAAAATCCGCAGACGCTGGTCGAGGTGCTGATCCCCGACTTCCAGGGCGATCCCCAGGCCCTGGCCACGGTCCTCGAAGCCCGGCCGGAGGTGCTCAACCACAACCTCGAAACCGTGGCCCGACTCTACCCCACGGTCCGGCCCGAGGCCGATTACCACCGCAGCCTGGATCTCCTGCGGCGGGCCAAAGCCATCGCCCCGGAGACGGTGACCAAATGCGGGATCATGGTAGGGTTGGGAGAAACCGCGGCGGAGCTGGCCGAACTCTTCACCGACCTGCGCCGGACCGGCTGCGACATCCTCACCATCGGCCAGTACCTCCAGCCCACCAGGGGTCATCTCCCGGTGGCCCGCTTCCTGCCCCCCGAGGAATTCACCACCCTGGAGCACCAGGCCCTGGCCCTGGACTTCGGGGGGGTGGCGGCCGCCCCCTTTGTCCGCAGCTCCTACCAGGCCGAAGTCCTCTACCAACGGGTCAAGGAGCCCGGTCGTTCCGGCCCGTCCTGCTCCGGTCCTGCCACGTAATCCTCCTCCCTTCCGTCATTTCCTTGAGGGAGGTTGACACCAGCCGGAGAATGGTTCATTATAGGCGTTCTTACGCGTGTATCCCTGGCGTTGCCGCCAATGCGGGATCATGGCGCCTCCCAGTCAGAACAACGTGCGGTATTTCATGCTGAACAGAAAGAACAAAGCGCTTCAACTGGCCCAGTTCCTGGCCTTTGTCGCCAGCTTGGTGATCGTGGGCCAGATCGGCTACACCTTGTATCAGGGAACCCCCTTATGCCTGAACGGCGGCTGCAAGGTGGTGGAGAAATTGACCAGGGTTTCGCCGCTGGTCTTCAATGCGGTGGGATTGTTCTTTTTTCAGGTGGTTTACTGGGGCCTGCGGTCGGCGCGCGGTGATCTGCGCCGCCTGCCGCCGTTCATCCCCACCGTGCTGCTGGCGGCCCTGGCGGTGGAGGCGGTCCTGATCGGCTTCCAGTACCTGGTGGCCCAGGCCTTTTGCGCCTACTGCCTCGTCATTTTCGCCTGCATCGTCCTGCTCAACGGCCTGCTCGGTCTCAAGCAGATCCTGCCCGGCGTGCTGGTGTTCGCCTCCGCGGCCCTGGCCTTTGCCAGTCTGGAACTCCAGCAGCCCGCCGCCGGTCAGCAAGCCTTTACCGCCGGCGTTTTCGCCACCCGGCCGGGAGTGCTGAACTACCCGGAACATTACCTGTTCTACGCCTCGACCTGCGCCCATTGCGAGAAGGTGATCGCGGCCCTGAAAACCAACGGCCGGGTCACCATCCACTTCAACCCCATCGATCAGGTCTCGACCATCGATCTCCCCAAGGCCACCCGCAACGCCACCTACACCCCGGCCCTGAACCAGGCCCTGCTCACCTCCCTAGGGATCGACGAGATTCCGGTGCTCATGACCAAAACCGTGGACGGCTGGACCATCCGCCGGGGAGAAACCGCTGTCCTCGCCGCGCTCAGCCTGCCCTCCCGGACCGCGCCGACCGGCCAATCCGGCTCTTCCGCCCCCCCCGCCTCCCAGGCCGCCATCCCCGGCCTCGACAGCAGCGACGGCTGCCGGGTCTCCGCCGATTGCACCAGTAGCGGAACCGGCCAATCCCCGGCCCGCTAACCCTCGTGGCCCGGTCTTTGCCGGATCACGCCGCGGTCAGGGCCTGATCCAGATCCCAGAACAGATCGGCCGCATCCTCCAGCCCCACGCTCAAGCGAACCATATCCGGCGTCACCCCGGCCGCCCGCATCTCCTCGTCGTCGAGCTGGCTGTGGGTGGTGCTGGCCGGATGAATGGCCAGGCTCTTGGCGTCGCCGACATTGGCCACGTGGCTGAACAGTCGGAGACGGTCGATAAACCGCTGGCCCGCCGCCCGGCCGCCCTTGATGCCGAAGGCGACGATCGCCCCCGCGCCCTCGGGCAGGTAGCGCAGCGCCCGCTGGTGGCTGGGATGATCGGCCAGGCCGGGATAGGACACCCAGGCCACCTGGCGGTGTTCCCTGAGGAACTCGGCCACGGCCAGGGCGTTGGCCACATGGCGCTGCATGCGCAGGCTGAGCGTCTCCACCCCCTGCACGGTCAGCCAACTGTTGAAGGGCGAGGCGGTGATGCCCAGGTCGCGCAGCATCTGCACCCGCGCCTTGAGGATGAAGGCCGGCGGTCCGAGACTGCTGTAGACCAGGCCATGATAAGAGGGGTCCGGCGTGGTGAAATTGGCGAACCGGCCACTCCCCCAGTCGAAATTGCCCCCGTCCACCAAGAGACCGCCGATGCAGGTGCCGTGGCCGTTCAAGAATTTGGTGGTGCTGTGGCTGACGATGTTGGCCCCCCATTCGAGCGGCCGGCAGAGGTAGGGGGTGGCCAGGGTGTTGTCGATCACCAGAGGAAGAGCGTGTGTCTTGGCGATGGCGCCGACCTCGTCGAAGGGAAAGACGATCAGGCCGGGGTTGCCCAGGGTTTCGCCGTAGATCAGTTTGGTGTTGGGCCGGATGGCGTGGAGGAAGGAATCGGGCGTGGCGGGATCGGCAAAGCTGACCTCGATGCCCAGCCGGGGCAGGGTATAGTGCAACTGGTTGTAGGTGCCGCCGTAGAGACTGCTGCTGGAGACGATGTGATCGCCGGCCCCGCAGAGGGTCAGGAAGGCCAGGGCCTGGGCGCCATGGCCGCTGCCGGCAGCCAGCCCGCCGACCCCGCCTTCCAGATCGGCCACCCGTTGTTCGAGCACATCGGTGGTCGGATTCATGATCCGGGTGTAGATGTTGCCGAACTCTCTTAAGGCAAAGAGATCGGCCGCGTGCTCGGCGCTCTTGAAGAGATACGAGGTGGTCTGGTAGAGGGGAACGGCCCGGCTGCCGGTGCTCGGGTCAACGGTCTGACCGGCATGGAGCTGACGGGTGGTAAAGCCGAATCGGCGTTGTTGTTCTGCCATCGTAGCCTCCGCAATAAAAGGAAAAACGGACGGATCTTCACCGGCGCCCCTGTTGGACCTCCCAAGATGCCGGCCGCAGTGGTCCGGCGGCCCCTCCGGTTCATTCGGGGGTCCACCGAGGCAGACTATAAATTTATCACGATTCCGTCTGGCGGCAATCGGCGAGCGGAGCGGGTGCGGAATTGGGCCGATTTTTTCATGAACGATGTCGGTTCCGGGGCAATGCCATGCCAAGGGGCACGGCGCGCCGTGCCCCAACATGATTCGTTGTGGCTGGCCAATGGTCCGGCCATGCCGGTTATTCCGGCCAGAAAACAACCCGGTTGCGACCGGTGCCCTTGGCGAGATACAACGCCTGATCGGCCAGGTGCAGCAAGGCCGGGGCCGTCGCCGGCCGGTGGCTGTGCAGGGAGGCGACGCCCATGCTCACCGTGACCGCCCACTGACACCCCTGGTCGCTGAAGGGATAGGCCTCGACCAGGGCGCGGATTTTCTCGGCAACATACATGGCGTGGTCGAGGCTGGTGTTGGGCAGGGCGACGACAAATTCCTCGCCGCCGAAACGAGCGGCCAGATCGCCGTGGCGGACCTGTTTTTTCACTATCGTGCCAATGGTTTTCAACACATAATCGCCAAAACCGTGGCCGCAGGTATCGTTGACCTTCTTGAAATGATCGAGATCGAAAAAGAGGCAACTGATATCTCCTCTGGACCGCAGGGCCCTGGCGAACATCTCCTCAAAGGCCTCCTCAAAATAGCGTTTGTTCCGTAGACCGGTCAAGGCGTCGTTGACCGCCTTGTCATACAGGTTCCGGTTCATTTCCTCCAGGTGGCGCACGTGGCGGCGCAGGTGGAGATGCACCTGCACCCGGGCCAGCAGTTCCTCGGCGATGAAGGGTTTGACCAGGTAATCGCTGGCCCCGGCCCGGAACATCCGCAGGATGGCGTGGGTATCGCCGGTACCGCTTAGGGAAAGCATGGGCAGGTGCTCCGCCTCGGGAAACTGGCGGGTCAGGTGGATGAATTCGTCGCCGCGCATGACCGGCATGTCGGAATCGACGATGGCCAAATCGACGACCACAAGATTTTCCTTAATGAGTTCGAATGCCTGGCGGCCATTCTCCGCCTCGATGATACCGAGACCGATCCGTTTCAGGCAGGAACCGACCATCCGGCGGAGGCCTTGGTTGTCGTCGACCACGAGCGCGGTCATGCCGGCAAAGGTGGATTGCGGCCGCAGCACCTTGCTGACCGCGATGGCGATGTCGCCGCGGGCAAAGGGTTTGGAGATGAACTCCAGGCTGCCGAGATGAAAACCGCGACTGCGATTGTCAAAGGTATCGTTGGCGGAAACGAAGAGCACGGGAATCCGGGCGTCCTCGTCGCCGAACAAGCCCTGCGCCTCCATCTCCCGCAGGTGTTGGCAGCAGGTGAAGCCGTCCATCCTCGGCATGTCGATGTCCAAGGTGATCAAATCCGGCGGCGTCTGCATCCAGTGGAGCGAAGACAGGGCTTCCAGACCGTCGCTGAAGGTGATGACGGTAAAACCGGCGGCCTCCAGTTCCTTTTGAATGACGGCCCGCATGGTGGCGCTGTCGTCCACCACCACCACCGTTTGTTGCTCCGACGGTTGCTTGTTTTGTTTCATGAACGTTTCACTGGATTTCCCTTTATGGGCTGGCGGTGCCCGTTTCTTCTCCGATTGGTCATCGCTCCGATGAGCGACTTCAATGAGAGTATTGTATGCAAAAAGCCGGTCTGCTCAAAAGCAAAAATTCACCGCGTCGCTGTGCCGCAACGCCCACCCAACGGCGAGGCCGACCGGTGCTTATTTGTTTGACGGATAACCGGCTCCTTTTTATATCTGATTCCCACTGATCATCAGGTATCGTCGATCCGGCGGACGAAATCGCCCCTGTCGTCGCCACGGTATTCCGGCGGGGAACACACAAGGAGAGCCTCTGTGGGACGAACAAGACCAGGCCCGCCCGCCATCCTGGCCATCGAGCAGCTTGTCGCCGAGGGGCTGCGGATCGACCGGTTTATCGCCAAACCCGGCGAGGCATGGTGCCTGGTCGGCGGCAACGGTTCGGGAATCGAATCCTTCGGCGAGGTGATCACCGGCGAACCGATCCGATATCGCGCCAGGCTCCTGCGTCTGCCGCCCGATCTCGGCGTGCTTTCGTTCAAGCGGCAGCAGTCGATCTTCGAGGCCGAACTGCGCAAGGACGATACCGATTTCCTCGACCGGCTCGATCCCGGCACCCCGGCCCGGGCCTTCCTCACCGATATCGACCGCCACCACGACCTGATCGCACTCTTTGCCCTCACCGACCTGCTCGACCGGGGCTACCGCCAGTTGAGCTCCGGTCAGGCGCGCAAACTCTGCCTGTTGCAGCAGCTCACCAGGGGCGTCGGTTTCCTGGTCCTGGAAAACCCCTACGAGGGACTCGACCAGGTCAGTTGCCGGGAACTGGACCGGGTGCTGGCCGGGCTGCGGACGCAAGGGTTGGGCCTTCTCGTCCTGGTCAACAACACCAGCGATATCCCCCCCTGGTGCACCCACCTCGCGGTCTTCCGGAACGGCGTCATCGCGATTCGGGGCCAGCGGCCCGAGGTGTTGGAGGAGATAATTGCCCTGCTCGCCCGGCAGCCGCCGCTCTTCCAGGTGGCGGTGGAGGAACTGCGACAGGAACGGCAGCCGGAGGGTATCGACGACCCCGGCCCCAATCTCGTCACCCTGCGCCAGGGGTTCGCCCGCTACGGCGAGGTCGAGGTCTTCACCGGCCTGGATCTGATCATCAACCGGGGCGATCACACCCTGATCACCGGCCCCAACGGCTGCGGCAAATCGACCCTGCTCCAGCTCATCACCGGCGACCACCCGCTCTGCTACGCCAACGACCTCACCGTTTTCGGCCGGCGACGCGGCAGCGGCGAGTCGATCTGGGAGCTGAAGCAGCGGATGGGCATCCTCAGCCCGGAGCTGCACCGCAACCACCGCGTCGCCGGCAGCGCCCTGGCCATCGTCATCTCCGGGCTGTTCGACTCCATCGGCCTCTACACCCGGCCCAGCAAGGCCCAGGAGCAACTCGGCCGTCGCTGGCTGCACCGGCTCGGGCTCGCCCACCGGGCGCAACAGCCCTTTCGCCGGCTGAGTTACGGCGAACAGCGGCTGATCCTGCTGGCCCGGGCCCTGATCAAGGCACCGCAACTCCTGGTCCTGGACGAGCCGACCCAGGGGCTGGACGAGCGCAACCGCATGGCCCTGCTCGATGTGCTCGCCGCTATCGCCGCCGAGCAACTGGCCACCATCCTCTATGTCAGTCATCGTCCGGACGAGTATCGCGATTTCTTTCGTCAGCATATCCGATTTGCCTGACCTCCGGCGAGATCGCCACGGTCAAGACGGTCCCGTCCTCCCCCCAGCGCGGACAATTTTGTCAAAAAAAAGAATAAAAAATCCTGTACTTTCGCGGCGACACCCCCATAATGGTATATATGCTCCTGCCGGTCTGTCGGCGCATAAAGACACCATTACGTGGTACCGTTCTATCGCACCTCGACCGGCAGACCCATTGCATCACCGCTCCCTCGTCAAAGGAGATCGAAGAGGCCCCATGTTTTATTCATCCATCCGGTTCAAGCTCATTGTCGGCGGCATCCTGACGGTGCTCATTCCCATGGCGGTGTGCGGCTATGTCGCCATCACCGACTCGGCCAAGGCGGTCTCTCAATTGAGCAAGACCAATGAACAGTTCATTGCCGAGGGCACGGCCATGCAGGTTGCGGCCACCCTCGAGGGGGAGATGAAATTCACCGCCGCCTTTGCCAATCGCACCCAGGTGAAGATCTCCGCCGAGGCCGTGAGCGCCAGGGGGGTTAACGGTGCCGCCGATGCGGTCAAAATGATTCGCCAGGACATCAAAAAACGTTTCGACCTGCTCAATGCCAATTATGCCGGCATCTTCATCACTGATACCGTCGGCGTCCCCTATGCCGAGGCCATGGAGGCCGGCGAGGACCTGCGAGGCTGGGACATCCCCAACCATCCCGGTTTCCTGGAGGCCAAGACCACCAGAAAACCGATCTCCGGCGACATCGTCCGGTCCAAATCGACCAACGAACCGGTCATCATGCTCACCAGCCCCATCTTTGCCGAAAACGGGGCCTTCCTGGGCATCGTCGGCTCGCTGTTGAAGGCCCAGGTCCTCACCGACATGATTGTCAAAAGAAAAATCGGGGAAACGGGCTATTGCTTCATGATCAACCAGGACGGCGTGATCGTTGCCCATCCGGACGAAAAAAACATCCTCCAGCTCGATCTGACCAAGGTCGCCGGTATGGAAAAGATTTCCAAGGCCATGATCGACGGCCGATCGGGGGCGGAGTCCTATGTTTACAAGGGGATCGACAAGGTGGCCGGATTCTCCCCGGTCAAGCAAAAAGGCTGGAGCGTGGCCGCCACCCAGAATGCCGACGAATTCCTTGCCGACGTCCTCTCCCTGCGTAACAGCATCGCCCTGATCATCGTCTTCTCGATCATGGTCATCTGTGCGGTGATTTTCATGGCGGCCACCTCGCTGACCCGCCCCTTGATGACGGTGATCAACGGCCTCGACGATATTGCCGGCGGTAAAGGCAAAACGGCCCGGACCAAGCGCATCGTCGTCACCTCCAACGATGAAATCGGCATCCTCTCGGCTAAATTCAACAGCCTGATGGAGTCGATCAACAATATCGCGATTTACAAAAAGGTGATCGAGGAGGAAGACCACCTGGACGAGGTGTATCAGCGCATGGGCGAGATCTTCACCCAAAAGCTGGGCATCGCCCATTGTTTCATCTACCAGGTCATCAATGCGAAAAGCACCATGGTCCTGACCTATCCCCGCCATTGCAATCCCAGGGAAATGCTGTGCACCCAGGATATCCTCGACAATTGCGAATTGTGCAAGGCCAAACGCATCGCCCACACGGTCACGTCCACCCATTTCCCGGCCATCTGCCGGCAGTTCATCGGTCAGGACGGCTGCAACCATTACTGCCATCCCATCGTGACCGGCGGCGCCACCGTGGCGGTGGTCATGTTTGTGTTCGAGGCCGACCCATCCTCCGCCGACGTCATGGCCGAAGATGCCGACAAGATCTCCAAGGCCCAGGAATACATCAACGAATCCCTGCCGGTGATCGAGACCAAACGGTTGATGAGTTCCCTGCGCGACTCGTCCCTGACCGACGAGTTGACCGGGATGCACAACCGGCGCTATCTCCAGGAATATGCCGAAAAAATGGTGGCCGGCGTCCTGCGCCGGGGCAAATCGATCGGGCTGATCATGTGCGATCTGGATTATTTCAAGCAGGTCAACGACACCCATGGCCATCAGGCCGGGGACATGGTCCTCAAGGAGACAGCCAAGGTGATTCAGCAGTGCGTGCGGGAGTCGGATATCGCCATCCGGTTCGGTGGCGAGGAATTCTTGATCGTGCTGCTTGATATCGGCGACGGGGAATGCATGCGGATCGCCGAAAAAATCCGCCTCCACATAGAACAGTTGACCGTCAAACTCCCCGAGGCGGTCGTCCAGAAAACGATCAGCCTGGGAATCAGTGAATTCCCGCTTGACACCGACACATTGTGGAGTTGTATTAAGTATGCCGACGTCGCCCTTTACCGGGCCAAGGCAGAGGGACGCAATCGATGTGTCCGGTTCACCAAGGAAATGTGGACGGAGCAGCAGGTTTGAGCCGTCGACAACTTGTACGCAACCATCAGGAGGGACGATGATATTGCCATACCGTGACTATCAGCCGCAGGTCGGCAAGGGCGGGTGGGTGGCCCCCAATGCCACCCTGATCGGCGACGCAATCCTGGGCGAGGATGTATCGCTCTGGTTCGGCGTCATTGTGCGGGGCGATGTCCATCGCATCCGCATCGGGGCGCGCACCAACATCCAGGACCTTTCCCTGCTCCACATCACCCAGCATGCCGGGGCGGAGCGCGACGACCAGGACGGCCACCCCACCATTATCGGCTGCGACGTCACCGTCGGCCATCGGGCTATTCTCCACGGCTGCACCGTGGGCGATCTCTGCCTGATCGGCATGGGGGCGATCATCCTCGACGGCGCGGTCATCGGCCGGGAATCCATCGTCGGCGCCGGTTCGGTGGTGACGCCCGGCAAACAGTTTCCGCCGCGTTCCCTGATCATGGGCACGCCGGCCAAGGCGGTCAAGGAGGTCGGCGAGGCCCAGGTTCAGGAAATGCAGGCCTCCTGGCGGCGCTATGTCGCGCTGAAGAACGAATATCGTCAAGCCGGGGTCGGGGACTGTTTTTAGCGCCCCGGCAACGAAGGGTGCGGCGCCGGGCCGGTCAGATGGTCAGGACCGAATTGGCCTCGCCATATTCATTGGGGGCGTAGCCGTCGGCCTCGGTATCGTTGACCCAGACGCCGCCGTCGAGTACATAGCGAAAACAGTAGGCCTGACCGGCAGGCAGGGAGAGGGTGGCGGAAAAGCTGCCGTCCTTGAGTTTTTTCATCGGCGTCTCCCGCAGGGACCAGTCGTTGAACTCGCCGGCCAGGACGGCGGATGCGGCCTGTTCCTCGTTCTCGTACTTGAAGGTGACGCGGCAGACTGTTCCGGTTTTGGAATAGCTTTTTTTCAGCATGAGGGGGCTCCTTGCCCGTTCAGGGCGGATAGGCTTCTTGCATCGAGGGGCAGCGCGGCAACATCTAACTGATTGTAAAACAGCGCATCCGGCGGAGCAAGCAGTATCTTGCCTCCCCACCATCCTCGAACGGCCGCGCCGAGGAGGGCCGGACAAAGAAAAAAGGGGCGTTTTGCCGCGCCGCCGGCGTCTCGTCGGACCGGCTGCGCCACGCTGCCGTCCCCCGATTGGCCGCACCTGCCAATAAGACAACCTGTTGACCGCATCCGCTCTCTCCCGGTATTCCCACCACCGCGAAACCGCATTCCCACAACGCTCTTTTATTCCCGACACCCATGACCACTTCTGTCCAGGCCGCCCATTCCGGCCCCCGTATGCCCGAGTTGCTGGCCCCGGCCGGCAGCTTTGATAAGCTGATCACCGCTATCCATTACGGCGCCGACGCCGTCTACCTCGGCGGCAAAACCTTCAGCCTGCGCGCCCGCTCCGCCAATTTCGACGAGGAGGAGCTACGGCAGGCGATCCGCTATGCCCACGCCCACGGGGTCAAGGTCTATGTCACGGTCAACATCTTTGCCCACCACCGCGACCTGGAACAGCTGGAGCCTTATCTGCTCCTGCTCCGGGACGCCGACGCCGACGGCTGCATCGTCAGCGATCCCGGCATCCTGGCCATGGCCCGGCACCTGGTCCCCGAGTTGCCGCTGCATCTCTCCACCCAGGCCAACGTGACCAACCCGGCCAGCGCCCGCTTCTGGGCCGACCAGGGGGTCAGGCGCCTCAATCTCGCCCGCGAACTGGGCCTTTCGGAGATCCGCGCCATGCGGGCCGCCACCGGCGTCGAGCTGGAGGTCTTTGTCCATGGGGCCTTGTGCATCTCCTATTCCGGACGGTGCATGCTGAGCAACTATTTCACCGGCCGCAACGCCAATCAGGGCGATTGTGCCCATCCCTGTCGTTATAACTACGCCCTGGTGGAGGAAAAGCGGCCCGGCCAATACTTCCCGGTGGAAGAGGACGGGCGCGGCACCTACATCTTCAACTCCCGCGATCTCTGCCTGCTGGGCCGCTTACCGGCGCTGATCGATGCCGGTGTCGACTCGATCAAGATCGAGGGGCGGATGAAATCCGTGGGCTACGTGGGGGCGGTGGTGCGGCTGTACCGGTTGGCCCTGGACTGGATCCGGGAGCAACTTTTTTCCGGCCAATCCGCGGTTAGCCTCGTGCTGCCCGCACCTTTTCATAAGGAATTGAGGAAGATCGGCACCCGTGGCCAGACAGAAAACTTTTTCAGTGCCAACCCTTCATCCGCGGACATGTTGTATGATAGAATGAGACTCGAACAAAGGTATGTGCCGGTCGGCATTGTCCGGGCGGTGGCGCCATTGCTGATCGAGACGCGACATGTCCTCGTCCTGGGCGATCGGGTGGAATACCTGGGCCGCGCCATTGAACCGGACACGGTGACGGTCAGCGCCCTGTACCTGGAGGACGGCACTCCGCTGAGCCGGGCCAATCCCGGTCACCGGGTGATCCTGCAAACCGATCCGCCCTTGGCATCCATTGAAACGCAATCCCTGTTGCGCAAACACATCGGGCCCCCATGAAACCTTTTCTCAACGTCCCTTTTCTCCCCGAGGACAGGTATGTCGATTTTCTCATCCAGTGTGCCGCCGATCTGGACAGTGTCCATTTCAGCCTGCTGCACAGCCGGACCCTCGACAGCCGGATCCGGATCGAACCGGCCAACGCCCAGGAAACCATTATCGCCGGTCTCGAACGATTGCGGGGACCGAAAAAATACGCCCTGCTCAACAGCCGGTTCTACACCCCGGAATTGCTGACCGATCCCAGCCGCATCGAGCCGGTGCTCCGCAACCTGGACCATTGCCTGGATCGCGGCGTGATCGACGGCATCGTCTACTGCGACCATTACCTCCTGCAGGCGCTTGCCGACCAGGCCCCGGATATCGCCGCCCAACTGGAGGCGGTCCCCAGCGTCAACACCATGCTCGATTCCTGCCACAAGATCGAGGCCCAACTGGCCTATATCGGCGAAACCGGCTTCAAACTACCGGGCAAGATCGTCCTCGACCGCTCCCTCAACCGCGACCTGGATGCGTTGGCCACCATCAGCCTCAACATGCATCGCCATGTTCCCGGCCTGAAAATGGAGGTCTTGGCCAACGAGGGCTGCCTGCCCTATTGCCCCTTCAAGCTCTCCCACGACTCCTACATCGCCCTGGCCAATATCGACGGTCAGGACCAGACCCACACCATCAACTGCGACATCGGCTGCATGCGGCTGTTGGACGAACAACCCCACCGGCTGCTGCAATCGCCCTTTATCCGGCCCGAGGACATCGATCTCTATCTGTATCATGTCGATACGATCAAGCTCTGCGGCCGCACCCTGGGGCCCGATTTTCTGACCAACGCCATCACCGCCTACCGGGCCCGGCGCTACGACGGCAACCTCCTCGACCTGATGGACGCCATGTCCTGGATGGCCGACCGCCTCTACGTCGACAACAGCATGCTGTCCTTCGACTTCGCCAACATGCTCTCCCAATGCGACAGCCGCTGCGACCGCTGCGGTTTCTGCCGGGAACTGTTCGATTCCATCGCCCATCAGCGGCCCCTGTTCATCAAGGATCTGCGCGCGACTGCCGATTGACAGGGGGGAGCGCCGCGGGTAAGGTGACGCTGTCCTTGTTCCGGCACCCGCGCATGCCGCCGGACCGGACCCAGCCCCCTTCTCCGGACCGACCAAACCTTTGCGGCAGGAATCATGGAAACGTTTGCACAGTTGCTGGCGGAATCGACCCGTATTCACGGCCATATCTGCGCCGGCCAGGTGATCGGCGTGCGCATGGCCATGGCCGCGCTGGCACGGATCGGCATCACCGATCCCAAGGGCGCGGACCGGAAGAAACTCTATGTGCTGGTCGAGATCGATCGCTGCGCCACCGACGCCATCCAGTCGGTCACCGGGTGCAGTCTGGGCAAACGGAGCTTGCGCTGGCTCGATTTCGGCGTCATGGCGGCCACCTTCGTCAACCTGGAGACCGGCCGCGCGGTCCGGGCCGTGGCCCGCGAGGAAGCAAGGATGCTTTCCGAGGACTACTGCCCCGAAATTGTCGACAAATACCAGCGGCAACTGGAGGCCTACAAGGTTATGCCCCTGGACGAGCTGTTCGACTTCCAGGAGGTCAAGGTGCAGATCCCGGAGTGCGACCTGCCGGGCCGGCCGCTCCGGAGGGTGCAATGCGGCCGCTGCGGCGACTGGGTCCAGGACTGCCGCGAGCGGGAGCGGGACGGCGAAATCCTCTGCCGGGCCTGCGACGGCGAGCGCTACTATCAGGTAGTGCGCGAGCCGGATTCGGCTGCACCCGGCCCCCCTTCCCCCTGAAACCCGGCCCTCCCATCCTCTTGCGGACGCCGGGATCGCCTCTCGTCCCCAGCCCGTGAACCGGCCGCGCCTCCGCACCTTCAGTGTCCACTGCCGCGAACGCTACGGCCAGGCGCTGGGCAAGATTCCGCTCGATCTCGGCATCCCCTGCCCCAACCGGGCCCGAGGCGGTTGCCTCTTCTGCCGGCCGGCCGGGTTCACCCCCTTTTCCCTGCGCGCCACCGACAGCCTCGACGAACAGATCCGCCGCGGCAAGGCCCATCTCATCAAGGGACGCTTCCGCCACTATCTCGCCTATTTCCAGCAGGAAACCTCCACCGCCCTGGCCACTTCCCGGTTGATCCCCCTGCTGACCCAGGTCCTCGCCGACCCGGATTGTCGGGGGTTGATCCTCTCCACCCGCCCCGACGCCATTGCCGGGGGCCTGCCCGAGGCCCTCGGCTGCTTGATGCTTGACTGCGGCAAGACCTGCCTGGTCGAGCTGGGGCTGCAATCGATCCATGCGCGCAGCCTGGGCCTGCTCAACCGCAACCACGGGTTGGCCGAATTCCTCGATGCCGTGGCCCGGCTGGGCGGCGTGGCCGGCCTGGAGATCGGGGTCCATCTGATCCTCGGCATCCCGGGGGAAGCGGAAGCGGACATGCTGGCCACCATCCAGACCGTCTGCGCCCTCCCCATCCAGGCCCTGAAACTGCACCACCTCCAGGTGATCGAGGGAACCCCGCTGCACCGCCTCTACGACCAGGGTCAGGTGGAGGTGTTCACCCGGAAACGCTATCTCGACCTGCTGCTTCGGATGCTGCCCCATGTCCCGGCCGCCATCACCCTGCACCGGCTGTGGGCCACGGCCCACCCCAACCTGTTGGTGGCGCCGCGATGGGGGTGTTTGACCGGCGAGCTGGGCAAGGAACTCCGGCGGACGATGACCGCACGGGGCATCTGGCAAGGGCAGGCGGTGGACGGAACCAGCGGCTCAGCCGAAGAGTCGCTCCAGCAGGGATGAGCGGTTGGTGCGGCGCAACCGTTTGAGGAAGGGGGAAAAATCGAGGCCGTAGCGTTGCCGGTGTTCTCCGCTGCGCTTTTGCGCCTTCTTGATCGCTTGGTGCGGGATCTCGCCGGCAAAGCCCAGGAGGATGACATTGCTCCGTTTCTTGACCTGCATTTGCAGCAGCCGGCCGTCGCATGCCTCCCCGGCCGCCCGCACGGCCGTTTGGTACAACGGTTGGTCGCCGCTCCACAGGTTGATTGCGAGGACGCCGTCGGGGTGCAACCGGGCCAGGAGCAGCCGGTAGAGTTCGGGGTCGAACAGGGGAGGGGCCATGGTGCCGGGGCCGAAAATGTCGAGAAAGGCGACATGGTAGCCGGTGACGGCATCGGTGCGCAGAAACGACAGCGCATCCTGGTGGACGATGCGCAGCCCGTCCCGGCGGGGCAACCGAAACAAATGGTGGGCCAGGTCGATCACCAGCCGTTCCTTCTCCACCGCGTCGATCCGGGCTTCGGGGTGATGGTGGAGCAGGAAATGGGGCAGGGCACCACCGCCCAGGCCGAGGAGGAGAAATTTTTCCGGTCGGGGATGGAGCAGGAGCGCGGTGACCATCCATTGGGTGTAGGCGAGCTGCAACGCCCAGGGTCTTTCGAGATCGATGCTGGTCTGCCGCTCCTCGGTGCCGAAGCGCAGAGTGCGCAGGCCATCCTCGTCGGTGACCAGGACCCGGTGGTCGTCGGTCCGACCGCTGTACACCAACTGTTGCATCAACCGCGTCCCCAAAAAGAAGGCCGCACAGCCCGACCATCGGCTATGCGGCCAGAAGACAGCCGGATGGACACCGCCTTGACCAACAAGGGGTGCCTGTCGTCAATCGGCGCGACCCGAGAGCTTTGGGTCGCGAACCGATTGTCCCCTAAGGGATTGTGTTTCTTTTTTCATGCACGATGAAAATCAGTTACAGCCTTTGAGGCCTCAGCCACCGCTCTTGGTCGGGGCCGGTTGCTTTTCGGCATCGGCGGCGGAACCGGCGATGGCGCTCCGGCTGACCTTGATCCGCACATTCTCGGCCACTTCCAGGGTCACCACCGTGTCGGTGATCCCGGTGATCTGGCCGTGGATGCCGCCGCCGGTGATCACCCGGTCGCCCTTCTTCAGGTTGGCCAGGTAATTCTGGTGCTCCTTGGCCTTCTTCTGTTGCGGCCGGATGAGCAGAAAATAGAAAACGATGAAGATCAAAACCAGCGGGACAAATTGGGCAATATTGGCCATCCCCGCGGGTGCCGCTGCGTCAGCGGCCCAGGCAACTCCAGTCATGGAACAATCCTCCAGTTAAACGTAAGGTTCGGCAAACGGTTTAAGTCCGTTGTTGATAAAAGGTGCGGCGAAAGGCAAGAAACCGGTCCGCCCGGATCGCTTCCCGCATCTCGGCCATCAACGTGCAGTAGTAGTGCAGGTTGTGGATGCTGTTCAGTTGGTAGGCCAGGATTTCGCGGCTCTGGAACAGGTGCCGCAAATAGGCGCGCGAATAGTGGCGACAGGTGTAACAGCCGCAGGTTTCGTCCAGCGGCCTCTGGTCCTGCTGAAAACAGGCGTTTTTTATAACAAGTCTGCCCTGCGAAGTAAAGAGCATTCCATTGCGGGCGTTGCGGGTCGGCATGACGCAGTCGAACATGTCGATGCCGTGATAGACCCCCTCGACCAGGTCCTCCGGCGTGCCCACTCCCATGAGATAGCGGGCGTGGTCGGCCGGCAGATGGTCGGCCGTGGCCTCCAGCAGCTCGTACATCAATGCCTTGGGTTCGCCCACCGACAGCCCGCCTAGGGCATAGCCGTCGAAGCCGATGTCCACCAGTTGCTCGATTGCTTCCAGACGCAGGTCCGGGTACATCCCCCCCTGGACAATGCCGAAGAGGAGCTGGCCGGTGGCGCTCTGGGCCGCCCGGCAGCGCTTAGCCCAGCGGCCGGTCAGGGCTGTCCCCTTGATGGCCTCGTCGCGGTCCGCCGGATAGGGGATGCAGGTGTCCAGGACCATCATGATGTCCGAACCCAGGGCTTCCTGGACCCGGATCGCATCCTCGGGACTGAGGAACAGGCGGGATCCGTCGAGATGGGAGCGGAAGGCCGCCCCCTCCTCGGTGATCTTGGCCAGCTCCTGGAGGCTGAAGATCTGGAAGCCGCCGGAATCGGTGAGGATCGGCCGGTCCCAGTGCATGAATTGGTGGAGGCCGCCGAAGGAGCGGATCAGCTCATGGCCGGGCCGGATGTAGAGATGGTAGGTGTTGCCGAGGATGATCTGGGCGCCGATTTCGACCAAGTTCTCCGGGGTCATGGCCTTGACCGTGGCCTGGGTCCCCACCGGCATGAACACCGGGGTTGCGATGGTGCCGTGGAGGGTGGCCAGTTCGCCCTGCCGGGCCTTGCACTCGGTGGAACGGCTTAGCAGGGTGAAGGGGGAAGCGGTGGTCATGACGAAATCGGGCGGCCGGGCCTAGCTGACGCTGACGATGGTGACCTCGAAATGGAGCACCTCGCCGGCCAGGGGATGGTTGAAGTCAAGGGTGGCGGAGGTTTCGCCGATGTCGGTGACCACCCCCTGCAATTCCTGGCCTTCGGGACCGACGGCGGTGAGGACCGCGCCCGGCTCCCGTGCTTCCTTGGGCAGGTGGGACAGGGGGACTTGCAGGAAGGCATCCTCCGACACCGCCCCGTACCCGTCCTCGGGCGCGACGCTGACCTTGAGGGCGTCGCCGGCCTTCTTGCCTTCGAGGGCCTGTTCCAGGCCGAAAATGAGCTGCTCCTCGCCCTGGGTGTAGGCGAGCGGCTCGGCCCCCACGTTGGAGTCGACGGTTTCGCCGCTGTCCAGGGACAGGGTGTAGGTGATGGCCACGGTTTTGCCTGGGCTGATGATCATGGTGTCCTCGTTGGAAGAAAAAGGTGTCCGGCCGGGGAGTTCCGCGCCGGCGGCCGGGGTCGGCGCGAAGGCAGCGACAACGTGGCACAGCTATAAACCGGTCGGCGGACAATTGCAAGACCGGTCTGCACGGCGAAACCGATCGGACCGCGGGGGACCGAGACGTTCAGGACAGCAGGACCGCCAGGCGGTGCTCCAGCTCGTCCTGCTGGGCACGGATCGAGCGGTTGAGATGGAACTGGACCAGGGCCCGGTGCAGGTTCTGTCCCGGTCGACTGACCTTGAAATAACGGTCGCCCGCCAGGTGATCGGTGAAAAACCGGAGTCCCAGCTCAAAGCTGATCAGGGCCGCCGCGGCGACCAACAGCGCCCGATCCGCCGGCGCCAGCAGGTGCCCGGCCCGGCGCAGGTAGCCGGCCATCAGGGCCTGGAAGAAATCAGGGGCAAAGACTGTGGCCTCGGGATCGGCCTGGCCCTCGCCGCCGGGATGGCAGCAGGACCGGAGGCAGTCGCCGAGGTCGTGGAGCAGGAGCCCCGGCTTGACGGTGTCGAAGTCGATCAGGCTGATTGCCCGATCCGTTTCGGCGGCAAAGAGGAAATTGGCCGGCTTGGGATCGCCGTGGATCACCCGGAGGCTCAACCGGCCCCGGGCCCGTTCGAGGCTATCGGCGGTCGGCCGCAGTTCCTCGATCAGGTCGCGGCAGAAGGTTTCCTCTTCATTCGCTGGCCGGGCGGGATCACGAATGGCATCGTAGTGCTCCAGGTAGCGGGGGGTGATGTGGAAATCGGGCAGCGGGTCGGCCAGGGCGGCGGGATCGAGATCGGCGGTGAGCAGGTGAAAACGGCCGAGCAAGTCGCCGACCGCTGCGGCCTGGGCCGGACTGTCCAGGCTGGCCAGGGTGCGGGTGTGGTCGATGTGAGTCAGGAGCCGCCAGCAGCAGCCGACCGCATCGAGGCAATGATCCTGGCCCCGGGGATTGGTCAGCAGGCGGAAGAACGAAACGCCGGGCTCGACCTGGCGGGCGAGGTGGTCGGTGACGAGCCGCAGATTGGCCATCACCGCACCGGGATCGGGAAAGACCCGGGGATGGAGCCGCTGCAGGACCAGGCGGCGGCCATCGGTCAGGTCAACCCGCCAGGTGTCGTTGATGTTGCCGTGCCCCAGCGGTTCGACGGTCTGCACCGGCTCTCCCGGCAGGAAAAAGGCGAGGGCGGCGGTGGGGTCCATGGCCGGGAGCACGCTCAGGCTGCCGGAGGGGCCGGATATTTGCGCGCGTTGAGCCCCATCTTGGCCGAGGCCGCGGCCAGCATGTCGATGCCCAGTTGATCGGCCAGGCGGGTGAGATAGATGAGAACGTCGGCGATCTCCCGCCCCACCTCGACCCTGGCCTCCGGCGACAGGTTGCGGCTCTGCTCCTGGCTGAGCCACTGGAAGTGTTCCAGCAGCTCGGCCGCCTCGACGATCAGGGCCGAGGCGAGGTTTTTCGGGGTGTGAAAGGGTTCCCAATGGCGCTCGCCGGCAAAGCGGCGCAGCTCCTGGGCCAGCTCTTCGAGGCTGGTGCAATGATAGGGCGTCTCCTTATGGGACATAAGGTGGTTCCTCCTGTACGAAACGATCCCGTCAAAATAGCGCACCGACCGCGGTTTGTCATCACTGGCAGCGCCAGCCGCCGGATACATCCCAAGAACAAAAAAAGAGCCGGACAAAGGGCTGCAATAAAAAAAGCAAAGCTCCGGGAGCTTTGCTTTTTGTGATTGCGAGAAAAATTGGCAGCGTCTTAGAAACGATAGCCGATACCGATGCCGATGAGCCAGGGGTCGACATCAACGGTGGTATTGAGATAGGCTCCGGGCAACACTTGCACGGTCGCATCGACATCGACCCACACCTTTTTCACGTCGACGTTCAGGCACCAGTTCTTGGTGAAGAAGTAATCAAAGCCGGCCTGGAGGGCAAAACCCACTTGGCCGTCATCATAGTCGATGGAGACGGCATTCCCGGAATCCTCATTCGGGATAAGGACATAACTGACACCAGCGCCGATATAGGGACGAAACTTATTGGCAGGTAAAAAATGATACTGCATGGTCAGCGTTGGCGGCAGGAGGTCAAAGGAGCCCAAATCAATCTCGCCCAGAGGCGTATTGTGGGCTTTGACATCGTGCTGGGCGTAGGTGAGGGTCAGCTCAGCCGCCCAGTTGGGGGTGAAAAAATAAGCAATATCCAAATCCAGCGTGTAGGCGTCATCCACGTCCGTTGCACCGCTGATGGCTGCTCCACCAAGAACAAAAGTGCTGCTGCTGTCATCAGGAAAGATTCCCAAGGCCCGCACCCGGACCATCCAAGGACTCTCGCCATCCGCAGCGAAGCTGGGCCCGGGCATTGTATTCAACAAGAGGCAGCAGAGTGTTAACAAGCCAACATTTTTCAATCTTTTGAACAGTTGCATTTTCCCCTCCTTGTTTGGACTCCTCATGAAAGAAAACGTCCCCAACACCCATCGGTTACGTTTTCCCGATTACACGGCTTTTGTCGACTTCCGGTTCAATGACGATAAATCGCTCCTGAAAATGGTAAAAAGATGCAGGCAAGACGGAACGCAGGGGTGACCTGGTCATGTTCCAGCAGCCTATTTTTTTTCGGCGCAGAACGATCGCGCCTGCGCGTCTCCCGCGCTCAGGCAGTCGACCAGGCGCGATTTTTCCTGATCGGTCAGCACCGCCCCCTCCTTGACCATGGTCCGCATGACCCAGGTCCAGTAGATGGTGCCGCTGTTGGTCGCCAGTTTGGGGCAGATGTACCTGACGAAATGGCAGGTGGAGCATTTGTTCTGCAACAACACCCGGCATTCCTCGCCGGCCGTGGCCTGGTGCGACCCGCCAAGGCCCAGCAGCATTGTCGCAACGCCCGCCGCCATGGCCAGGGTTTTTACGGATCGATCCATCATTGGGCACCTCCGGAGGCGTGGGCTTCCTGATCAAGCACCGCCAACCCCGCAATCATGCGGGGTTGGTGGCCGGTAGGATCTCAGTGCGAGAAGAGCGGCAGATGTTTGGCCGACATCTTGTAGAGAAAGACGCCCAGGGAAATGATCCCCAGGGAAACGATGAACTCCTTCCAGGAAGGCGAATAGGCAAAGCCCTTCCAGGTGTTGTAGCTTTCCATGCTGAACACGCAGACGTTCATCCGGTTGAGCATGACCCCGGTGATCACCAGGATATTGACCGAAAAAATGGTGTTGATGTTGGTGCGCAGCCGCTTGACGCTGAGGATGGCGATGGGCCCGACAACGCCGATCAGCATCTCCAGCAGGTACATGTTGCCTTCCACCGAGCCGTCGAAGGCCAGACCGGGGCTGGCGACGAAGAACAACTGGTAGAGCTTGAGCAGCAGATAAAAGCTGAGCACGATCAGGCTACCCCGGGCCAGGCCGAAAAAGATCTCCTTGTCGACCTCGTGCTTGAGGAACTTGAAGCTGAGCATGGTCTCGAAGCTGACCATGCTTAGCCCCATGGCCACGGCGGAAACCAGGAAATGGAAGGGCAGCTTGGTGTCCCACCACAGCGGCGACATCTTGTGCGGGGCGATCAGAAAGACCGCGCCCAGGGACGACTGGTGCAGGGTGGAGAGCATGACCCCGAAGATGACCGCGCCGACCATCACCTTGTTCACCATCCTCAGCGTCTTGTGCCAACCCAGCCGCTCCAGGAGCATGGGGCTGAATTCCAGGGCCAGGGTGGTGGTGTAGAAGATGACGTGCATGGCGACGACCCACATGACCGAATGGTATTGCCACATGAGCATGGGATGGGGTAGACGGAAGGGATGGCCGATATCGAGAAAGATGGCGACCACCGCCATCATATAGCCGAGAAAGGCGGTGAGGATGGCCGGACGGACGATGGGATAGTATTTCTTCCAGTTGAAGAGATAGACGGCGCAGGCGATGATGAAGCCGCCGGCCGCCATGGCCACGCCGCCGAGCACGTCCAGGCCGAGCCAGAACCCCCAGGGGTAGCCGTCGTTCATATTGGTAGCCGCGCCCAGCCCGAACAGCATCCGATACAGGGCCACCGCCGTGCCGGCGGCGATCAGGACGATCATGACGATGGTCGCCGGCGTCCAGGTTTTAATGTGCGGATTCGATTCCATTGCGTTTCACCTCATAGCCAAAGTGACGGAGTTGATCAACAACTGCACGGATGGTTTTTTCCATGCCGGCCTCCACCTCGGGGGACAGGCCGATGCCGACCTCGAGCCGTTCGGGTTCGATGCCGTACAGGGTCAGGTGGCCGGGCATGATGTCGGTCAGTTGGGCCGCGGCCAGGACATCGCAGATGCCCAACTGATGCGGCGTGGTCCGGGCCAGGAAGGCGCGGGGCACCTGATCGCCCTCGACCATGATCACCGTGCCCGGCTCCCGATCGTCGCGCAGGGCATCGATCAGGATGAGGTGATCCTTGCCGTCGAGCAGCGAGAGCAGCTCGAAGCCGGCGGTGCCGCCGTCGACGCATTCCACCGTGGCGGGCAGGGTGTAGCGGCGGCTCAACTCCTCGACGGTCCGGCAGCCGACCCCCTCGTCGCCGATGAGCAAATTGCCGATACCCAATACCAGCGCCTTCATGTCCAGCTCTGCCATCACAAGACCTTGACCTGGCTGATCGGGGTCTTCTTGCCGTCGACCAGATGAATGGCGCAGGCCAGGCAGGGGTCGAAGGAATGGACCGTGCGCAGCACCTCCAGCGGCAGTTCGGGGTCGGCCACCGGGTTGCCCACCAGCGAGGCCTCGTAGGGACCGAGGGCATCCTCGCCGTTGCGGGGGCCGGCGTTCCAGGTGGAGGGAACCACTGCCTGGTAGTTCTTGATCTTGCCGTTCTCGATGACGATCCAGTGGGACAGGGTGCCGCGTGGGGCCTCGTGGAAACCGGTGCCGCGCTGCTCGCCCCTTGGAAACACGGGGGGATTGAAGGTGTCGAGATCGCCCTTGCCGATATTGTCGACCAAGGCCTGCCACTGCACGTTCATGTTTTCGTAGAGCACGGCGCAGCGCACCACCCGGGCGGCGATGCGGCCAATGGTCGAGTGGAGGGCGTCGATGCCCACCGTGGTGCCGGCCAGGGCCGAGACGTTTTTCAAGGTGAGATCGACATAGTGCTTGGTGGCCGCGTGACCGGACAGGTACATGGCCACCACGTGGGGCAGGGGGCCGACCTGGGCCGGTTTGCCCAGATAGGTCGGGGCCTTGACCCAGGAGTATTTCTTGTCATATTCGTAGCCGGTATAGTTGGGCACCGTCTCTTCCTCGTAGGGCGAACGATCCCAGTTGCCGTTGTACCAGGCGTGCTTGATCGATTCCTTGATGCCGTCGTAGAGCGATTTTTCCCGCTGGCTGCCGATGGGCGCGAACTTGGTGATGTCGCCGCCGGGGATGTAGCCGCCGGGCAGGGCAAAGACCGTCCCCTTGGTGTCCATGGGCATGTCGGGCACCGACAGGTAATTGAGCACGCCGGCGCCGTACTGGGTCCAGTCGGCATAGAAGGCGCCGATGGCCGCCACGTCGGTGAGCATGGCCTGCTTGATGAAATTGCCGACCTCGTCGATCAGCACCTTGATATGGTACAGTTTTTCGACAGTGAGGTTGGCCGGGCTGTCGGGATTGATCGGATTGCTGACCCCGCCCACGGCCAGGTTCTGGATATGGGGGGTCTTGCTGCCGAGAATCGCCACCACCTGGTTGATCTTGCGTTGATACTCCAGGGCTTGCAGGTAGTGGGTGGCGGCCAGCAGGTTGACCTCGGGCGAGAGCTTCATGGCCGGATGGCCCCAGTAGCCGCTGGCAAAGATGCCCAACTGACCGGTGCCGATGAATTTTTTCAGCCGGTCCTGGGTAGCCTTGATTTCCTGGGCACTGTTGCCCTTCCACTCGGACAGCTTCTGGCCCAGGGCGGCGGTGGCCGCCACGTCGGCCTTGGTGGCGGAGACGATGTCCACCCAGTCCAGGGCGCAGAGGTGATAAAAATGAACCATGTGGTCGTGGATGCCATGGGCGCCGATGACCATGTTGCGGATATACTGGGCGTTGAGCGGGATCTCCATCTTGAGGGCGTCTTCCACCGCCCGCACCGAGGCCATGGCATGCACCGTGGTACAGACGCCGCAGATGCGCTGGGCATAGGCCCAGGCGTCCCGGGGATCGCGGCCCTTGAGGATGATCTCGATGCCGCGCCACATCTGTCCCGACGACCAGGCATTGGTGATCTTGCCGTTGTCGACCTCACAATCGATCCGCAGATGCCCCTCGATTCTGGTGACCGGATCAATGGTTATTTTCTTGGCCATGTGTGTTCTCCTTTATGCTCTCCTGACAGGGGATAAGACGTCGATTTCATTGCGTTCATGAGGGTGGGCTGTCCTGGGCGTCAAGACGCGTCCCCTTGCTCGGCTTCCTTTTTCTTCTTGTCCAGTTTCTGGGTCACCAACCGGGTCACCGTGCCGGCGACCAGCAAGGTGCCGATCAACGCCGGCACATGGGAGACGTAATCCCAGGTGAAATCGGGATAGACCTGGTTGGTGATCCTGGGATTGAAGCCCAGCTTGGCGAAATCGACCCCGGCGAGAAAGAGGTATTGGGTGCCGCCGGCCTCCGACAGGCCGTAGACATGGTTGACGTACGTCGCCACTACCTTTTCGGTCCGCTCGGTGCCGTCGACCCGCTTGACCGGATAGGCGTAGGTGTCGCCGGGTTTGAGGGCCAGGCGCCGCTGGGCCTCTTCCTGCAGGTCCGTCACCTTGCCGAAGATCGAGGCCCCGGTGGGACAGAATTCGCAGCAGGCCGAGTATTTGCCCTGGGCGTAGCGGTGGTTGCACAATTGGCACTTGACCACCGAGGGCGAGGCCTTTTCCCACTCGTACATGGGGATGCCGAAGGGGCAGGCCACTTGGCAGTACCGGCAGCCGAAGCAGCGGTTCTTGTTGTAGGTGACGATGCCGGTCTCCTTGTTTTTTTGGAGGGCCGCCACCGGACAGACCGAAACGCAGGCCGGTTCGAGGCAGTGCAGGCAGTGGAGCTTGACAAAGGCGAATGCCTGCTCGTTGCCGGCGGGCTGGGCCTCGTTTTTGTGGGCCTTGATGATGCACAGCGTTTTCGAGGACAGGTTGTGCGGGGCATCGTAGATGTTGTCCCCTGCCGGCGGTTCAAAGGGAATGGTGCCGGCGGTTTCCGGGTGATACAACGCCCCGCCCGGCTCGGCATTGGCCTTTTTGCAGTTGACCATGCACGACTTGCAGCCGATGCACAGGGTCGAATCATAGAGGATGCCCACCGCCTCGGGGGGCATCTGCGGCGTCTGCGCCGCCCGGCCGGGGGTGGCCCCCGCCGACAGCGCCAGGCCGGCCCCCGCAGAAATTTTAAGGAAATCCCGTCTGTTGATCGCCATGGCTCATTCTCCTGAACTCGAGGAACCGTCGCCCTTGCCGTCTCGCTTCGCCAGGGCCACCGCTGCCGCGCCGATGGCCGCGCCAGCCACGCCGTAGGCGAAATTCTTGGCGCCGCTGCCTTTTTCCGGCACCGCCTCGACCTGCTGAGCCGGCGGGGTGGGGAAGATCACCTTGGCCTTGGAGAACAGCGGGCTGTGGAACCCGACCTTCTCCTCGGAGCAGCCGAAGCAGGGGCAGCCGGTGGCCACCGGCCAGCAGCCGGCGGTATCGTTGAAGGGCAGGGTCGAACAATTGTTGTAGGTCTCCGGCCCCTTGCATCCCAGCTTGTACAGGCAGTACCCCTGGCGGTGTCCTTCGTCGCCGAATTCCTCGGCAAAGCGGCCGGCGTCGAAATGCGGCCGGCGTTCGCAGTTTTCATGGATCAGCCGGCTGTAGGCGAACTTGGGCCGGCCCTTGTCGTCCAGGGCCGGCAGTTTGCCAAAGGTCAGGAAATGGATGACCGTGGACAGGAAATTGTAGGGATTGGGGGGGCAGCCGGGGATATTGACCACCGGGATTTTCTTGCCCTTCAAGATCTCGTGCACCGGCGTGGCCCCGGTGGGATTGGGATCCGCGGCGGCCACCCCGCCCCAGGCGGCGCAGGAGCCGATGGCGATGACCGCGGCGGCCAGCGGCGCGGTTTCGTTGAGGATATCGAGCACCGGCTTGCCGGCGACCATGCAGTAGACGCCCTTGTCCTTAACCGGAATCGCCCCGTCGACCACGAGGATGAACTTGCCCTTGTTCTCCTCGATGGCTTTGGCGCGAAAAGCCTCGGCCTGATGCCCGGCGCCGACATTGAGGGTCTCGGAGTATTCCAGGGAGATGAGATCGAAGATCAGGTGTTCGAGGGTGGGGTGGCCGGTGCGAAGTAAGGTCTCGACGCAGCCGGTGCACTCCTGACCGGACAGCCAGATGACCGGCGGTCGCTTCGGCGAGGTGACCGCGGCGGCGATTTCCGAGGCCGCGCTGAGCGGCAGCCCCATGGTTGCTGCCACCGCCGTACAGAATTTCATGAAATCCCTGCGAGTTACAGCGCTCAACAGATTATTTCCGTTGCCAACACCCTTCGACTCCATCGGCCACCTCCTTGTTGTGCAATTGTACTGCCTATGCCCGCATACCGAACAAGCTCACCTCGAGCGAAAAAAACACCATTGCTGTGACTTGATGGGTATATAAGAGCAAAAAAAACCCTGTGCAATTATTTTTTTATTTTGCACAAGACGCACAAATTGAGGCCAATCAAAGGGAGAAAGACGATGGTTCCCACGCTCCAGCGTGGGAACAGATCAGAGACGCTCCTGCGTCTCGCCATCCGGACGCGGGAGCGTCCAAGGCAGGTGCCAACGCTGGAACGTTGGTACGATCTGGCGGATGTGTCATCAGCGAATAATTTAAAGAGTGACGAATGCTAACTTATCGATATTTAATCAAAACTATGCTTGATCTTTGTGACGGAATATTGAATCCTCCAAATTTTTCTTGACAAAAGATGATGTATCTGCAAAAGTTACAACGAAGGCGCCTTGATGAACAATGATACGAGACTGGCCGTTGCCACACATATTCTTGCTCTTCTTTCTTTTGTCGGAGCGGATTACAAATCTTCAGACTTACTGGCCCGAAGCGTGAATACCAATCCGGTGGTCGTCAGAAGGTTGATTAGCCAGCTAAAAAAAGCTGGCTTGGTTGAAGTCCGGCGCAATATGGGTGGGTCAACATTAAGCCGTCGACCAGAGGATATAACACTGCTTGACGTATACAAAGCCGTTATTCCGAAACCTACGGCCTGTCCGTTTCACTTGCACCAAGAACCAAATTGTCAGTGTTATATCGGCAGAAATATACATGATGCTTTGGCTGGTCCTTTTGCCAAAGTGAACCATGCCGTTCAGGAAAGCCTAGCAACCACAACGGTCGCCGATATCGCAGCATTCATACGGGAACGAGTATCCAAGAAGGAGGAAAAGCGAACATGACGAATCTATAAACAGCATCAATCTTCAACAGTCATTTTATTAGGTTGAACAGGTCTCTTTTCAGGCCTTTTTTTTGACTTTTCAAAGTAACTGCAAAAGTTACATCTAAACTTTCTTAGGAGATCACAATGAAAAAACTGTTCACACAATGGTTAGGAAACGCTATGGAATTATCCACCATCATTTCGCGTACCGTGCTCGCGGTATCGTTAGCATTCGCTGGCACCTTCGTTGCTGTAGCACCGGCCCAAGCTGCAGCGCCGATGCAGCACAAGCAGGTTCCGGGCTTCTATCGCACGATGATTGGCGACTATGAAGTCACCGCGCTCCATGACGGCGGCGCCGGCATTGACTCCAACGTCCTGCATGGCGATCCGGCGCTCATCCAGTCCCTCCTGGCGCGCTCCTTCCAAAACGATCCCAAGAATGTCTCGGCCACCGTCCAAGGCTTCCTCGTCAACACCGGCTCCAAGCTCGTTCTCATCGATACTGGTGCAGGCGGCCACTGGGGCGGCCCCACGCTGGGCAAGCTCGTACAGAACTTGAAGGCCTCCGGCTACAAGCCGGAGCAGATTGACCTGGTGCTGCTGACCCATCTTCACGCTGACCATGCTGGCGGAATCTACAAAAACGGGAAACGCGTCTTCCGGAACGCGACCGTGATGATGAAGAAGGCCGACGCCGACTTCTGGCTGTCGAAGGAAATCATGGCCAAGGCCCCGGAAGAAGCAAAAATCTTCTTCACGGTGGCACAGGATGCCGCCGCGCCTTACATCGCTACAGGCAAGTGGAAGCCGTACGAAGGCATGGACGAAATCGTCCCCGGCATCGCACCGTATGCCATTCCCGGCCATACGCCCGGTCACACCGGCTACATGATTTCCTCAAAGGGTCAGTCGCTGCTGGTCTGGGGCGACTGTGCTCACGTGATGGCCGTCCAGATGCCGCACCCGGAAATCGGCATCGCCTTCGACTCGGACAGCCCGACGGCCATCAAAACGCGTGAAGACCTTCTGGTGAAACTCGCTGCGGACAAGACGATGATTGGTGCCGCCCACATGCCGTTCCCGGGCCTGGGCCGTGTTCGCAAGGCCGACACCGGCGCTGGCTACGACTGGGTGCCGACAACTTTTATCAACCTGAAGTGAGGTGAGCCATGGCCTACGATTCATCTTCCGCCCGCAAGCTCCTCGAGGCGATGTTCGCCTTCAACATTGCGCATCCCGTACGCACCATCGAGACACTCCGCGTCGGCATGGAGGCAATTTCACAAGCAAACCCGCCGGCGGCTGACCTCACCGTCGAGCCGACCGAACTCGGTGGCGTAGCCGCGGTGGCGATTACGGCTCCCGGCGCGTCCAAAGACCGAGTCATCTACCATTTCCACGGTGGTGGCTGGGTGGCTGGCTCTCCTGCCACGCATCTGGGCATGCTTGGAGAGCTGTCTCGAGCGGCAAAGTCCCGGGTCATCGTCCTGGACCACTCCTGGGCACCCGAGCACCCATTTCCGGCGTCCTACGACGAGTCCATCCGCGGCTACGAAGCAGTGCGTGCGCTTGGCAAGCCGTTTGCCGTGACAGGAGACTCCAGTGGCGGTGGCATGGCTCTCAACGTCCTTGCCTACGCATCCTCGAAGGGCCACAAGGACGCGCGAGCAGCGCTACTAATTAGCCCATGGGCAGACTTAACGCTGACGCTGCCCTCGTTAACGCAGTTGGCCGACCGCGACCCAATGGTCAACGCGAGCGCGATGCGGGAGATGGTCGAGGCTTACGCTGGCAACCACGATTTGAAGGATCCGCGCATCTCTCCCATGTTCGCCGACATGCACGGTTTTCCTCCACTGCTCATCCATGTCGGAAGCGACGAAGTACTTCTCGACGACGCGCTTGAAATTGACCGAAAGGTGCGCGCGGCCGGCGGCGAGTCGCACCTTGAGGTCTGGCCGGAGATGCCGCACGTCTGGCACATTCAGACAAGCGCTTTGCCTCAGGCCCATGACGCGCTGCAGAGAGCCGGCGAGTTTCTCGTCGGGCGCCTCGAGAAATAGCACGCGCGCGCACTCTGCGAAGACGCAGACACTCGATAGGAGATTGTAATGACTACTGACACCAACCCGCCGGGAACGGCATGGATGCAAATCGTCAAGAAGAACGGAACGAGCGACTTCGCGGCGTCGTTCACCGCTGACGCTAGGCTTCAGACCTCAGCCCTCAGCAAGGCCGTGGTCGGCCCGACACTCATCGGAGCGTTCTTTGCCGCGACGAGTAAGATGTACGAACACATCGTGTTCACTGCGGAGACGGTTGACGGTGCGAAGACTTACCTTGAGTGGGATGGCATCTACGGTGGCAAGCCGGTCGCCGGCGCCACCGTACTCACTCGGGATGAGTCTGGCCTCATCAACAACATCAAGCTCTTCCAGAGCCCGTTTCCCGTCGTTTGTGAATTCTCATCTGGCCTCAAGGAGCGGCTCGAAGGAACACTCGGTCAGGACTTCTTTAGCTAAGCCGGGACAATAACCAACTTCATCGCCTCATTTAACCTGAACAACACAACCGAGGAAACACCCATGCCAATATTTCACGCCCACATTCAGGCTCAAAAGTTCTCTAGCGAAGAGAAGCGGGCTCTGGCGGATGCCTTGAATCTCGCTCTTCATGAAGCCATGGATACGCCTATGGATGACCGTTTCGTCATCATCAGTGAGCACAAGGACGATGAATTCTTCATCCATCCGACTTTTCCTGACATGAAGAGATCCGACAAGCGCATGATCGTAACGGTGACGTTCGGTACGAGCAGGACGGTGGAGCAGAAACGCAAGCTCGCGGAGTTGGTCACCCGATACGCAGTAGAAAAGGTTGGCGTCAGCCAGGACGATGTCACCCTGATGATGTATGCCATTCCCTTGGAGAGCATGAGCTTCGGCGGTGGAGAGCTGGTCTCTGACATCGACCTCTCTATGCCTTGGGTAAACAAGTAAATCAAACTTATTGATAATTCATAAAAAATGGAGGAGAAAAATGAAAGCATTTGAAGAAATGAAAGTATTTGAGGAAATGAATTTTAAAAATCTAACGATTAAAAACAGAATTGTAAGATCAGCAACACATAGCCATTTAGGGAACCTTGATGGTACGATTAGCGATGAAGAACTGGATATGTTTGAAGAACTGGCGAGTAATGATATTGGACTAATCATCGCGGGACAATTTTTTGTATCCCAAAAAGGGATTGTAAGACCAGGTTCTAATGAACTTGCTGAAGATTATCAAATCGAACGAGTAAGTAAAATCATTTCAAGAGTTCGACCATACGGTACTAAAGTAATTGCACAACTCAATCATGCAGGCGCCAAAGCCTATCCGGAGGATAATAAAGTTGGACCATCAGTTATTGAACTTGAAGAAGGTAAACAAGCCCGAGAGATGCGGGTGAATGAAATTGAGTCTGTGATTGAGGATTTCATAGATGCTGCTTATCGTGCAAAATTATCAGGGATGGATGGTGTTGAAATTCATTGTGCTCACGACTACCTTCTATGTGAGTTTTTAACACCATCATTTAACAAGAGAACCGATAAATATGGTGAAACCTATAAAGGCAGATTTTTAATTGTCAAAAAGATAATCCAAGGCATCAAAAACAAATGTGGAGCTGATTATCCGGTTTTTGTCAAGGTGAATTCAAATGCCGCTGAAGAAAATGAACAATATACGAGTGACTTGAAGAAAATGATACCCGAGTTTAAGAGATTGGGTGTCGAAGCTGTTGAATTTAGCGGGTCAAATTTCATACATATGAAATACTCGGATCACAATTATTTTGTTGAAAGTGCAATGAATATCAAAGGTAATACAGACATCCCTGTAATAGTAGTTGGCGGTATACGAAATTTCGAGGATATGGAGGCAGTGTTGGAAGCTGGTGTTGATATGATCTCTTTAAGCAGACCACTTATAAGCGAACCTGATTTGATTACCAGACTAAAAAATGGTCAGGAAAAAGCAAGATGTGCAAGTTGCAATAAGTGTTTTATTGTTGGGAAAAAGAGATGTATTCTTAACTAAAATATTTGAGGATGATGTCCTCCGGTTTCTGGAGGATCCCCTGGTTCCCTTCTCAAACAATCAGGCCGAAAACGACCTCCGCATGATCAAGGTCCAGCAGAAGGTGTCAGGGTGTTTCCGGTCCATGGACGGTGCCCAGACATTCTGCCGCATCCGCAGCTACGTGTCGACTTGCAGGAAACAAGGCCTGACCGCGTCCGAAGCTTTGCGCTTGCTCTTCCAGGGGAGGTTGCCAGACTTCATGACAAACCTGCCGCCACTGGGCGGTGCTGAATAGTTACCATCAGCGAACAAAACACGGTGCGGCTTGAGGACGAACCGCAAGCGGCGGCTCAACGGGCGGCGGGGAGGAAGCGGGCGAGGATGCAGACCGGCCGCCTCGTCAAGGCGACGAGGCGGCCTGGGCGATGAAAGGAAGAAACCGGAAATCAGGCGCGGCTGCCCTGCTCCACTGCCGTCACCAGGGGCTGCCAGGCGGCAGCGGTGCTTTCCCTGACGTCGGAGACCAGGACCAGCGGTGCGGCGAAACCATAATCGGCCAGGGCCCGGCGGCATTCGTGGAGGGTGTCCTGGACGATCTCCCGGGGGTGATCGCCGAAGAGGTTGTAGACCAGGCCGACCAGGGGAATGGCACGGGCCTTGATCGCCTCCAGACTGAGACGGGTGTGGTTGATCGATCCCAGGCGGGGCGAGGTGACCAGGATCAGGGGCAGGCGATGGGCGGCGAAATAATCAAGCAGCAGCAGGTCTTCGTTGAGCGGGACCAGCAGTCCGCCGGCGCCTTCCACCAGCACCCAGTCGTAACGGCCTTGCAGGGTGGCCATGGCCCGGTCGAGCGTCGCCTGCTCGATGGCGGTGCCCGCCATGCGCGCCGCCAGTCGGGGCGAGGCCGGGAAGGGAAAGACATAGGGACAGGTGACCCCATCGCGGTCGAAGTCGGTGAGCGGCTGGCCCATCAATTGACGGTGCAGCCGGATGTCGTCTGCGGTCTCGCGGCAGCCGGTCTGCACCAGCTTGAGCGTGGTCACCGTGCCCCCTCGCTGGAGGAGATGACGGGCCAACAGGCCGGTGACATAGGATTTGCCGACATCGGTGTCGATGCCGCCCACGGCGATGGTGCGGTGCGGTGTGGTCATGGCGTGTGCCCTTGCAACGGGTGGAAGCGGCGAGGCGGCCCGCCCGGCGTCATCGGGGTCGGGCGACGATGAACATGGGGTGATAGGTGAGCCGGACCCCCTGGTCGTCGGCAAACCGCTCCTGGTAGTCGACGATGAAGGTGCCGACCTGACGTCGGGTCCAGGCCTGCTGACCGATGGAATTGACACCCGTGGCCCGCAGATGCTGGAGCACCGCGATGGGCGACGGATACCACAAGGTTTCCCGCGCCTCCTCCATGGCCAGGATCTCAAACCGCTCGGTGACCACTGCCTGCAACTGGTCGAGATTCCGGTACCGCAGCCCCATGCCGGTGACCTCCCGGATCTCCCGCAGATTGTCCTGGCCGTAGAGCGAAAAGGCCAGGATGGACTCCGGGTAGAGGTGGTCGTGCAGTTTGGCGCACAGTCCGGGCAGGTCGTGCACCCAGTGCAGGGTCGAGGAGGAGAGCACCAGGTCGTAGCGGTCGGGCAACGGCATGGTTTCGATGTCGCCGGCCAGGAAGGTGAGCTTGTCGGCATGGATGCCGATCCGGCGACTGACCCGCTGTTCGAAGGAGGCAACCAGGTCGCAGATGGTGAAATGATCGATGCCCGGAAAGCTGGTCAGGGTCTTTTCGGTCAACAGGCCGGTGCAGCAGCCGATTTCGAGCACGTCGGCCGGTTGCAGTCCGGGCGCGGCCTCGTTGAGCAGATGCAGCAGCCGCACCGCCACCCGGTGCTGCACCGTGGCCTGCTGTTCGTAGGTGGCGGCGGCCTGCTCGAACCGGAGCTTGATGAGCTGCTTATCGGGAATCATGGGCAATGATCGGGTTACGTCGTACATAGGTCCAAAGCTGTGCAACCCGAGGGAGCGGAAACGGCGCAGAGCGAAAAATGACAACCTCGTAAACACCCAAATACCGAAAGCTCACGCTTCACAAAAAGCGTGTTACGGAGCGCGGAACGTCGTTCTCGAGGCTGTTAACGAGAACGACCAAAATGGGAACGGCGGCCGGCCGGGCGTTTCGCCGTGGTCCAGGGAGAAAAACAGTCCCGTGGCTGCGGGTGGAGATTACAATCCCCAGAGCAGGCGGCCATCCACCCACCCGGTCACTCCTTGGCCGTGCTCGACCCTGACCCAGCCATCCTTCCTCTCCAGCACCTTGAAGACCACGCCGTAGCCGGCCCTGGCCACCACGGCGGCCTTGGGGTCCGGTTCCTGACGGACGTTGATCTGCTGATCGGTGCCCTTGTTGGCCTTGACGATCGCGAAGGCGGTCTTCTGGGTCGTTTTCTTGTGCACCCAGCCGTTGGCGCCCTCGAAATCCCGAACCTGGAGCCACTCGCCCTTGGTGGTGACGACCTCGACCGGAAAGCCGGAATCGAGCTTCCACAGGACCTCGTGCTCGGTGCCGGGACCGGACCGCATGTTGATGTCGTCGCCGGCAATGGCCACCATCTCCGCCGCAGTCACCGTCCGGGCGAGCAGGAGGAGCACCATGGCGATGGCGGCAAGGGTTGGTCGCGTCTTCATGGCCGGTTGGTTGATCGCAGGGGGGCATCGGATGGGGCCGGCGTCGCGCGCCAGACATGCCCCGCTATCTCCACGGCCAGCGCATCGAACTGGCAGGCACCGGTGCAACAGCGCAGGCAGCGGATGCATTCCCCACTGTTCGGCGCCTGATCGACGGCAATGTCCACCGGGCAGACCCGGCGGCAGGCCCCACACTTTGTACAGTTATCCGCATTAAATTTCAACTGAATCAGGCTGACCCGGTTGAACAGGCCGTAAAAAGCCCCCAGCGGACAGAGGGTGCGGCAGAAAGGACGGAAGGCGGCGATGGACCACAGAAGCACCAGGGCCAGCAGGCCCAGCTTGTACAGATAGAGCAGGCCGGCGGCCGGGCGCAGGTCCGGCGCCAGCAGCAGCATGGGGATGCCGGCCTCCAGGGTGCCGGCCGGGCAGAGGAACTTGCAGAACCAGGGCATTCCCAGACCGAAATCGTCGATCACGGCCAACGGCAGGACCACCACCAGAAGCAGCAGGACCAGGTACTTGCCCCAGGCGAGCACCGGGGGCACCGGTACTTTCGGCGAGGGAATCCGGTGAAGCAGTTCCTGTGCCAAGCCGAAGGGACAGGCCCAACCGCAGACCAGGCGGCCGAAGACCGTGCCGAAGAGCCCCATGGCCCCCACCACATAACTGCCCACGTAGGCCTGCCCCGCCGCCAGGGAGAGCCGCGCCCCCAGGAGCAGTTGTTGCAGGCTGCCGATGGGGCAGAAGGTGGTGGCCGCCGGGCAGGAATAGCAGTTGAGGCCGGGCGAACAGAGGGCCTTCAGCGGCCCCCGGTATAGGGTGCCGCTCAGCGGGAAGGCCCAGTAGCCGTTGCTGAGCAACACCCAGAGGGCCTGGACCCAGAGGCGCAACCGTTCCATGTTCAGCCGATGCCGATGCAGGGCAGACAGATGGAGCGGGCCTGCTCCAGGACCCGCGCCGGCTCATCAACCGCGATCCCGGCCAGCAGCAGCAGGAGAAAGAACAGCAACAGCAGCAACGCCCGACGGGGCCGGCCGGATGCCGATTGGACGACCGGGGCATGATCCTTTTCTTGCACAGGGTTCCTCTTTCGTTGGCGACCATCGGCGGCGGCACGGTGCGCCCCGCCGGTCGAAATCCAAGTCAGCCCGATTCGTTCTTGCCGACGCCGGTGGCGCTCCGGGGCAATCGCAGGTGGAGGAGCGCAACCCGTTCGCCGTTGCCGGTCCGTCGTTCCTCCACCGCAAACGGCTGAAACCCGAGGGTCGCATACAACAGCAACCCGGCGACGTTGCGGTTGAAACAGGAGACGAGCACCTCGCTGGCCCGATGTTTCGCGAACGCCAGCCCGATCATGTGGCCGATCAGGAACCGCCCGACGCCCTGCCCCCGGACCGAGGGGGCCACAATCACATTGCCCAGGGCGCACCGGCCGGCCGCTTCCGCCCGGTAAAAGTTGGCAAAGGCCACGACCTCCCCTGCCCGCTCGACCACGGTCGAATCGGCGCGCTCGGCGATGGCCCGGTGCAACTGCACCGGGGTCAGCGGGAACTCCGCCCTGGGGTAGAGGAAAAACAACTCCTCTGCGCTTTGGGGCAAGCCGCAGACGACCGGGACATCCCGCTCTTCCACCGGTCGCGCCAGCAGCACGGACAAGGCCTCACCTAGCGGGACAGCAGGCTGACCAGCCGGTCGAGATCGTCGCTGGAGTAGTACTCGATCTCCAGCTTTCCCCGCCGTCCCTGCTGGACGATCCGTACCTTGGTGTGCAACTGGTTGGTCAGTTGCGTGACTAGGGCGGCGCAGTAGGATTGGGGCAGCTCCTCCACCGGCAAGGCGGCCCCCTCGCCCGCTTTCGGCACCGAAGGGGAGGTCGGCTTGGCGCACAACCGCTCCGCGGCCCGCACCGACAACCCCTGGTTGACGATCCGGTCGCGCACCTCCCGCAGCACCTCCGGCTGATCCTTGACCCGCAGGAGCACCCGGGCATGGCCCTCGCTGATCGTCCCCTGGACGACATCGTGGCGCAGCGATTCCGGCAACTGCAAGAGCCGAAGCACATTGGTAACGGTCGACCGCTGCCGCCCCACCTTTTTCGCCACCTCCTCCTGGGTGAGATGGAACTCCTCCATCAGGCGGCTGTAGGCCATGGCCTCCTCGATGGGATTGAGGTCGTGGCGCTGGATGTTTTCGATCAGGGCCAGCTCCAGGCTTTCCTGGTCGCCACTCCGGTCCATCACCACCACCGGCACCTCGTCGCGACCGGCCAGCTTGGCGGCCCGCAGCCGCCGCTCCCCGGCGATGAGGATATAGCGGTTGTCGTTGCTCCGACTGACCAACAGCGGTTGGATCACCCCTTTCTCGCGGATGGAATCGGCCAGTTGCTGTAATTTTTCGGCATCGAAATGGCTGCGGGGCTGCTGGGGATTTGCAGATATCTTGTCGATATCACACATGAAAAATCGATCAACCTCCTCAAGGCCCTCTTCCGGCAGCAGGGCCCCCACCCCCCGACCCAGGACATTTTTCACCATGCTCACCCCCTCGCCTTGGCTCGTTTGAGAAATTCGGTGCCCAGTTGCTGGTAGGCCTTGGCACCGCTGCACCCGGCATCGTACTCGATGATGGTCTGCCCGTGGCTGGGGCTTTCACTGAGCCGGACGTTGCGCGGGATCACCGTGCGGTAGACCTGCTCGCCGAAATGGTTCTGGATCTCGCTGGCCACGGAATGGGTCAGCCGGTTGCGCCGGTCGTACATGGTCAGCAGCAGCCCCTCGATGAACAGTTCCCGGTTGAGGTTCTTTTTCACCTTGCGGATGGTCTGCACCAGTTGCGCCAACCCTTCCAGAGCAAAATATTCGCACTGGAGGGGAATGAGCACCGAGTCGGCGGCGGTCAGGCTGTTGATTGTAAGCAACCCCAGGGAGGGCGGACAGTCGATGAGGATGTAGTGGAATCCGTCCTTGACCGGCCGCAGGATGGTCTTCAGCCGTTTTTCGCGGTGCTCCTGACTGATCAGCTCGACCTCGACCCCGACCAGGTCGATGGAGGCCGGCAAAATGGAGAGATTTTTCTGTTGGGCGGGCAGGATACATTCGGCCGCCTCTTTGGCGCCGATGTAGCAGTTGTAGATGTTCTTGTCCGCGCTGGTCTTGAAGACCCCCACCCCGCTGGAGGCGTTGCCCTGGGGATCGGAATCGACCAGCAGCACCTTTTTGCCCTTGGCGGCCAGGACGGCAGCGAGATTCAGGGCGGTGGTGGTCTTGCCCACCCCGCCCTTCTGGTTGGCCAGGGCGACAATTCGTGTATCCACTATAAATCCACTCCGGTGTTGCTTTGTTGATGAAACATTCGGGGAGTATACTATACTCTCGCTTCCCAGAGAACTGTTCTCTTCTTGTGCAACTCATTTTGCCGCAACGTTTCACGTGAAACATTGCGGCACAGGATAGATGGTATGGCGGAATACAGCGATGTCTTGATCGTCGGCAGCGGGGTGTCGGGCCTCTCCTTTGCGCTCAAGGTGGCGCAATTCTCCAAGGTCACCTTGATCACCAAAAAGAACAAGGCCGACACGGCGACCAACCTGGCCCAGGGCGGGGTGGCGGCGGTCCTGTCGATGGAGGATTCGATCGCGGCCCACATTGACGACACCCTGGTCTCGGGGGACGGGCTGTGCAACGAGGCCATCGTCCGCATCGTTGCCACCGAGGGGCCGGACCGGGTGCGCGAACTGGTGGACCTGGGGGTCCGCTTCCAGAAGGGCAAGGACGGCAAGGGGTTCGACCTGGGCATGGAAGGCGGCCATTCGGCACGGCGGGTGGCCCACGCCTCGGACCTTACCGGCAAGGAGATCGAACGGGCCCTGCTGGAGCAGATCGCGGCCAATCCCAACATCGAGGTCCTGGAAAACCACCTCGCCATCGACCTGCTGGTCGAATCCAAGGCCCGCGGCCGCGAGCGGGACAACGGCGACCGCTGCCTCGGGGCCTATGTGCTCAATCGGCTCACCGGCGAGGTCGAGACCCATCGCGCCGGGGTCACCGTACTCTGCACCGGTGGCTGCGGCAAGGTCTATCTCTACACCACCAACCCGGACATCGCCACCGGCGACGGCGTGGCCATGGCCTACCGGGCTGGGGCCCAGGTGGCCAACATGGAGTTCATCCAGTTCCACCCCACCTGCTTCTTCAACCGGGAGGCAAAAAACTTCCTCATCTCCGAGGCGGTGCGCGGCGAGGGCGGCATCCTGATCAATCAGCAGGGCCAGGCCTTCATGAAAAAATACGACGAGCGCGGCGACCTGGCCACTCGCGACGCCGTGGCCCGGGGTATCGACGCCGAGATGAAGGCCACCGGCACCGACTGCGTCTTCCTCGACATCACCCACAAACCGGCTGCTTTCCTCAAAGAGCGCTTCCCCAACATCTATAAGATCTGCAAGCAGTACGGGGTCGACCTGACCAAAAAGCCGATCCCGGTAGTGCCGGCGGCCCATTACATGTGCGGCGGGGTGCTGGTGGACGAGTGGGGCCGCAGTTCGATCACCAACCTGATCGCCCTGGGCGAGACCGCCTGTACCGGCCTGCACGGGGCCAACCGGCTGGCCTCCAATTCGCTCCTCGAGGCGGTGGTCTTTGCCCACCGGGCGGCCCAGTGGCTGGCGGGACAGATCGACAGCATCCGACAACTGGAGCGGATCGAGGTCGAGCCCTGGCGGACCGGCGGGGCGGCGATGCTCGACGAGTCGATCCTGATCAAGCACAACTGGGACCAACTCCGGCAGTTGATGTGGGACTATGTGGGGATCGTGCGGCGCAAGAAACGGCTGGATCTGATCCAGACGCGGCTGAGTTTCATGTTGACGGAGATCAAGGAGCATTTCTACGACTACCTGCTCACCCCCGACCTGGTGGAGCTGCGCAACCTGGCGGTGATCGCCGACCTGATCGTCCAGAGCGCCAGCCGGCGCCAGGAGTCGCGCGGCCTCCATTACATCCTCGATTATCCGGCGAAAAACGACCGCGACTTTCTCCGGGATACCATCCTGCAGAAATAGGACAAAAAAAAGCCCCCGGAAACCTGCGCTTCCGGGGGCTTGGGTCGCTTCGCGGCCGCTTAGTTCTTTGGCGGCTGCTTCATTTTCTGCATCTGCTGCATGGCCTCGTTCATCTGCCGCATCATCTCCTGCTGCTCCTGGGGGCTCATGCCCTCGTCCTGCATCTCTTTCTGCATCATTTTCTGCATCCCTGCGCCGCCCATCATTCCCATGGGACCGGCCTGCTGCATCTGCTTGGCACCGTCGGGCTTCTTGAGGGTATCCACCGTATCCTTGATCATGCTGGCCATCATCGTCTCCATATCCTGGTCCAGGGTGGCGACAATGCCGGCCGGCGGAGCAAAGGCGCTGTCCGGACCGCCGGTGCTGGTGTCGATTTTGGTGGCGGAGGTGGCATTGTTCATCCCCATGACCGAGGCCTCGGCGCGCAGAGGTATGCCGGTGTCATGAAGGGTATACACGGTGGAGATGCCACCCACGGTGACGATATCGCAGTCATAGCCCAGGATCTTGCCGCCCTTCTGCTTGACCGAGCCACCGAACTGGCCCATCATGTTGGCCCCCATTTCCTTGGCGTTTTTCTCAAAATTCTTTTTCTCCTCGCCGGTCAATTTGTTATATTCGGCCTGGTACAGTTTGTTGGGATTAGTGGTTTTACTCCCTTTTTTCTCAACAAGATCGTACATATAAACCCAGTCCGGATCGGTGAGTTGCACGGTTTCCGTCTTTTTGGTCGTGCCCATAACAGTGGCGGTGCCCTGGTGCTGTTTGGCTTGCCGACGGCCATGGTCCCGGATATACAACGTTTCTTTCCCCTGTTCCATGCCGGTGAGTTCGTAGTGGATGGTGGCCTCCTTGAAAGGGAGCTTCTTCTCCCAGGGCAACTCCTCACTCCAGGCAGGACAGGCGAACAACAGCAGAATCATCGATACCGGCAACAACCATTGTTTGTTCATACAGATCTCCTTGGTTCATGTTGAAGAGCGGCTCAACCGCATTTTGATGGACACCACTCGCTCATTGTAACGATTCCCCTTGGGGGCACAAGCAAAAGAACGACCGCCATGCTTTCGATCATCCAAACCATCGCCGAACGCAAAATTCAACAAGCCATGACCGAGGGCACCCTCCCCGACCTCAGCCACTGGAAGGACAAACCCTTGCCCCCGGACGACATGGCCCATGTCCCCGAAGACCTGCGCATGGCCTACCGGCTGCTGAAAAATGCGGGCTATGTCCCCGAGGAGGTGGCGATGCAGCAGAAGATCACCCGCCTGGAGCAACTGCTCGAAACCTGCACCGACGAGAAGGAAAAAATCAGGCAGTTGAAAAAGATCGGCTGCCTCAAAACCAAGCTGGAATGCCGCCTGGGCCGGCCCATGGATCTGGGCGAGGACACCCCCTACTACAACCGGGTGGTGGACCGGTTGTCCACCCCCAAAAAGGGCTGACCGGTTCCGGTCGCCTCTCCGCATTGGCTGTCGTGCCGTCTTTTCTCACCGGTTTGTTCGCGGGCATGCTCCACTCCTACGCCACATATACAACCCAAGGGAGCGGGCCATGCCCGCGATATACATCTACAGCTCCACCGTCTCGCTGAACAATCCCCGATCCTGCTCGATCTTCTCCCGGCTGCCGATGGTGGTCCGGTACCGGGTGGCCTGCAGTTGCTGGAACAGCGGCGCAAAGGTGCGCAGGTCCCTGGCCGTGGTGCGGACGATCTCCCCCACCCGCTGCTGGCGGAAATCTGGAGTGATGCCGGAGAGATAATCGTTGCGGGCCGAGGCCCCCCTGGTCGCCGGCCCCTGATGCGGGTTGGCGGAACCGTAGGCGCCGATCACCAGTTGCTGCAACGATTCGAAAGAGAGATCGTCCAAGCCGTTGATCGCCGCCGGCAGGGCCTCGTAGGCCTCAAAGGTCTTTTTCACCTGGGGATCGCGGTAGCTCACCATGCCGAAGTTGCCGGTGAGATGGTTGAACTGGATGAAGCAGCCGTAGGCCCCCCCCATCTGCCGCACCGTGTTCCAGAGATAATCCCGGGACAGCCAGGTGCGGAGCACCTCGAAGGAGCCGTTGTACTGGCTGGGGTCGGCAAACAAGGTGCAGGCCTGGACGTTGTAGACCACCTCGGCCGAGGTGGTGAAGGCCTGGGTGGTGGGCGTGCGGTCGAACTGCGGTCGCAGCGGTTGCAGGGGGGTATCCGGCAAGGCCTTGACCACCGCCTGGCCAAGGTTCTGGAAACGGCGGATGTCCCGGTCTTCGGCGGTGATCGCCACCAGCAGCCCCTGGCGGCGGAACAGCAGGTCGCGGAGCTGGCGCAGGGCCTCGTGCAGCTTGGCCTCCTCCTCCGGATAATGCCCGGCCAGGTGCTTGAGGTGCAAGTAGGCCCGGATACCGTGGACATATTCGTTGTACTGGCCGGCGCGGCTCAAGTGGGAAAAGGCCCGGGTCGAGGCCAGGGTATAGCCCTCGCTCTGCACCGAGTGCTCGGCCCAGGCGAATTCGCGGTGGACGATCTCCTCGATGTGGTGCTCGTCGGAGAAATCGACCTCGGTCAGGACCTCGGTCAGCAGGGCCAGGGCCTGTTCGAGATAGGAGGACAGGGCCTTGATGTGCAGCCAGAGGATGGGCCGGACCTGGCTGCGGTCATCGGCGCGCACGTAGACCTGGAAGGAATGGGAGAAGTCGCCGGTGCACAGGTTGATCGCCTTGGCGAACTGCATGTAGTCCTTGTTGGCGGTGCCGATCTCGGTGAGGATGGTGGCAAAGAGGTCGAGGTAGGGCAGCAGGTGCGCCGGCAGCGAGGAGCAGTCGAGACCGAAATCGAGATAGCAGATGCCGTTGGTGGCCTGGTCGCTGATCAAGAGCTCGGCGTCGGCGAGTCGGGCCGGCTGCACCGCGTGGAAGGGTGGCCGGGGGTCGAGGTCGTCCAGGCTGAGGCGGGGCAGGCGGCGGAGGTCCTCGGCCGAGGTGGGGGTGGCCTGCAGGGCCATCAGCTCCTGGGTGCGCTCCACCAACCGGATCCGGCCGTCCTCGTCGAGGGATTGCGCGAACGCCTCCAGGCGCTCGTGCTCCTCGTGCAGATTCTGCGCCATTTTGTCGGGATCGGGCGCCAGGGTGACCGTGACCGTGGCCGGGTTGTCGAGCAGGTAGGTGCGGATCAGGTGCTCGAAATAGCCGCTTTCGGTGGCATCTTTTCTGATCTCGGCCAAGAGCGCGTCGATGCGCAGGGCATCGAAAGGAGGCATGCCATGTTTCAGGGCCGGCAGGGCCTTGTTGATCAGGTCGAGGCCGCGCTGGGCCTTGTTCATCTCCTCCCGCACCGCAAATTCGTACTTGTTGAGCTCGGAGAGCATCAGGTCCCGGTCGAGCCCTTGGTCGACCATCCGGGTCAAGGTGGCCTGGTAGAGGGCGAGGAAATGGTCCCGCTTTTCCGGATCGGTGCCGACCAGGTAGGTGATCATCAGGGTCTTGAAACTGGAATTGGCCAGGAACAGGCCACCGAAGTCCCTGCACAACGAGGCGTTGATGATCGCCTTTTTCAACGGCGAGCCGTCGGAATTGAACAGGATGTTGGCGATGATCTGAAAGGCGGCGTTGAGTTTGCGGTCATGGACCGTGCCCACGGCCGAGCTGATGGCCAGAAAGGTTTTTTCCGCCGTGGGGCTGCCCGGCTGCACCGGATAGGTGTCGGCGATGGCCAGCGGGGCGGTGAGGTCCGTCCCTTCCTTGATCCGGGCCTTGGCCACCGGCTGCGCAAACCGGCTGAGAAACCGCTCCTGGACAAAGGCCAGCTCCTCTTCCAGGGAGGCGTCGCCGTAAAAGAACAGGGTGCAGTTCGAGGGATGGTAGTGCAGGCGGTGGAAGGCGACGAACTGCTCGAAGCTGAGATCCGGGATGCGGCGGGGGTCGCCGCCCGACTCGTGGGCATAGGTCGATTCCGGCATCAGCCCCCGGTAGGTATGGTGAAACAAGGCCCGGATGGGGTCGGAAAAGGCGCCCTTCATCTCGTTGAGCACCACCCCCATGAACTGGACCTGGTCGTCGCTGCTTTCGAGGTGGTAGTGCCAGCCCTCCTGCTCGAAGGTGGAGCGGAGCAGGAGCGGGTTGAAGACCACGTCGCAGTACACGTCCATGATATTGAAATATTCCTTGAGGTTGCGGGTGGCGAACGGGTACCAGGTGGTGTCCGCGCCGGTCATGGCATTGAGGAAGGTCATCAGCCCGCCCTTGTTGATCTCGCCGAACACGTCCTTGACCGGATATTTCTCCGAACCCATGAGCACCGAATGTTCGAGGATGTGGGCCACGCCGGTGGAATCCTCGGGCACGGTCATGAAGGAGGCGCAGAAGGTCTTGTTGGGGTCCTGGTTCTTAATGGCCAGGGCCTGGCAGCCGAGCACCGCATGGGTGAAGAGCAACACGGTGGAGTGGATCTCGGGGATGGCTTCCTGCTGCTCCAGGACAAAGCCGTGGTAGGTCGAGCCGATGGTAAACGAGGTCATAATGCTCCGTTCTCAGAAGTTTTTGTGGGAGTCCAAAAGAATGGTGACCGGGCCGGAATTTGTCAAGGAAAGCTGCATCTCGGCCTGGAACACGCCGGCCTGGACCGGGATGGCCCGCTGGCGGCACAGGTCGAGGAATTGGTCGTAGAGGACCTTGGCCTGCTCGGGCGGGGCGGCCTCGTTCCAGGAGGGCCGACGGCCCTTGCGGCAGTCGCCGTGGAGGGTGAACTGGGAGACCACCAGCAGCTCGCCGTGGGTTTCGGCCAGCGAGCGGTTCATCACCCCGGCCGTATCGTCGAAGATGCGCAGGTGCTGGATCTTCTCCACCATCCAGGCGAGATCTTTTTCAGTATCGGTGCGGTGGATGCCCAAAAGGACCACCAACCCGTGGCCGATGGCGCCGGTGACCTGGTCGTCGACCTCGACCCGGGCCCGGCTGACCCGCTGGACCACAGCCCTCATGGGGTCGCCTTCGCTGCGGCGGGCCGGAGGGCGCCGGCGTGGTACTGGACAATCGCCGTCGCCGCCAGGGCCGCGGTCTCGCCGCGCAGGATCAAGGGGCCCAGGGAAAAAGTGGTGAAGTCTGCCTGCCACAGGATCTGGAGGTCGTCGGTATGCAGCCCGCCTTCCGGCCCCAGGAGCAGGCAGATCGGCCCCGGCCGGTCGGCGAACCCGGTCGGCAGTCCGGCTTCCCGTTCTTCCTCCCAGGCTGCCAGGCGATGGATATGGGGGCTGAAATCGATCCGGTCGAGGGGGGTGGCCGGCAGGAGGGTCATGGGCGTGGCTCGGTGGGACTGCTTGCAGGCCTCGAGCATGATCCGCTGCCACCGCTCCTGCTGATGGCCGCGGTCGCCATGGTTTTCGCAATAGCGGGACACCACCGGCAGGAAGGCGGCAACACCCAATTCGGTGGCCTTCTGCACCAGGAGGTCCATCTTCTTGCCCTTGAGCAGACATTGGGCCAGGGTGAGCGGCGAAGCGGTCGTCGTCGCCTCCCGGCGGGTGGCGGTGATAACAGCGGTGACCCGGTTGCGGTCCACGGTGTCCAGGGTGGCAGTGCACACCGTCCCCCGGCCGTCGAACAACTCGACCATCTGGCCGGGCTTGAGCCGGAGCACCGAGGCAAGATGGTGCGCCTCGGGCCCGGTGAGGACCACCCGGTCACCGTCAACCGCTTGGGGGGGCAGAAAAAAGCGTCGCATGGTTTCTCTGTAGCACAAAACCGGACCAAATGCAGCCATTGCCCGGAACCAAAGGGAAAAATCACGCCGGCCCGTCCAGCCGCCTCCGGTAGGTCTCGATGGTCAGGGGAACGGCGGCCGGCAACACCCGCCGGTCGACGCACTCCAGGGGAAGGCCGGAGAAATCGGGGAAAAAGACATCGCCCGCATAATCGCGGCCGATCACGGTCAGGATCAGGGTGTCGGCCAGGGGCAGGGCCGCCCGGTAGAGCTGCGCGCCGCCAATCACAAACACCCTGGCCGCTCCGACGCAAGCGGCGATGGCGTCAGTGAGCGATGATACCACCGTGCAGTCGGGATGGGCCTGAAACCGCTGGTCCCTGCTGACTACCACCGTACGCCGGCCGGACAGGGGACCGCCGATGGACTGATAGGTCCGCCGCCCCATGATCACCGGATAACCCATGGTGGTCGCTTTAAAATGGGCCATCTCTTCCGGTATGTGCCAGGGGATGGTATTATGGCGGCCGATGACCCGATTGGTGGCCATGGCGGCGATGACGATGAGTTCCATGCGCGGTGACGGTGCGGGTGGCAACGACCCGGAGCAATTTCCGGGTCCTGATCACGAAAAAGTACGGTTTTTCGCCTGATCCGGCAACAGGGATCCGGTGCGAAGGGAGAGGGCAATGCACATTCTGATTTACGGCGCCGGGGCCTTGGGCCAGGCCGTCGGCTGCCTGCTGGCCGCGGACGGCCACCGGGTGGACCTGGTCGTTCGGCCGCGTTTTGTCGAACCCTTGCAGACCTCGGGCCTTGCGGTCACCGGCATCTTCGGCGAATACCGGGCCGCCCCGGACCGGCTCGGCCTGCTCACCCATCTCAGGGCGCACCGCGGCGCCGACTACGACGTCATCCTCCTCACCACCAAGACCTACGACACCGATACCGCCATTGCCGACATCGCCGGGCTCACCCGCTGCTACTGTCCGGTGGTGTCGATGCAGAACGGCTGCGGCAACCTGGAAAAGCTGGAGGAGCGACTCGGCCGTGAGCGCAGCCTGGCGGCCCGGGTGATCACCGGTTTCGAGATCGAGCGGCCCGGCCTGGTGCGGATCACGGTGTCGGCGGACGCCATCCACGTGGGCGGCTGCGTCCGCGGGGTCATCCCGGCGGCGGCCAAGCGGCTGGCCGAGGCCCTGGCCCGTGCCGGCCTGCCCTGCATCGCCGTGGACGACATCACCCAGTCGCTCTTTGCCAAACTCCTCTACAACTGCGCCCTCAATCCCCTGGGCGCGGTGCTCGGGGTCCATTACGGGGCCCTGGCCGACCACAACGAGACCCGGATGCTCATGGACCAAGTGATCGACGAGGCCTTCGCGGTCATCAGTACCATGGGCGGCACCACCTTCTGGCCCGATGCCACGGCCTACCGCAAGGTCTTCTACGGCCAGTTGGTGCCCGCAACCTACCATCACCGGCCCTCCATGCTCCAGGATCTGGAACAGGGCAAACCGACCGAGGTCGAGGCCATGGCCGGTTATGTCGCGGCCCAGGGCCGGAAATACGGTGTGCCCACCCCCTGCTGCGATGTCCTCGCCGCCCTGGTCCGGTTCAAGGAAGAGCAGGCGCGGCAGGAAAGCTGATTCCGGCTTGCCTTCAAACTAACCCTTCCGATCTGTCATATAAAGGCGAAAACCTTTGCTTTGGAAAGGGAGAGCTACACAAGATCGAGCTTTTTCGCGGGCATGGCCCGCTCCTTGCATGCCCAACGGGGCGTAGGAGCGGGCCATGCCCGCGATATGAATCTGCGTTCGGAATGACAAGAAACGAAGGGATTCGTACGAAACAAGCCGGCGAAAAAAGCATCATGACTGAAAATGCGAAACAAGATCGTCCCGACCGCCTAGCCCAGCCGGTCGAGCAAGGTTTCGAGCAGCCGGTTGATTGCCGGGAAATGGGCGGGATCGGCGGCCTTGATCTCGGTCGCGGACTGGATATAGCGGCCCGGAATCAGTTCGTGGCCGCAGTGGGCGAGGATGGCCGCCACCGTCGCCGGGGTCGATTCGAGGTGGAACTGGAGGCCGAGGATGCGGCGGTCGTAGAGAAAGGCCTGGCTCGGACAACCCTCGCTCTCGGCCAGGTGGACGGCGCCCGCCGGGATGTTGAAGGTGTCGCCGTGCCAGTGGAAGACCGTGGGCGCCTCCGGCAGGTCCATCAGAAAACCGCTGGCCTTCCCCGCCGCGGTCAGCCGGATCGGCCACCAGCCGATTTCCTTGTTTTTCCCTGCAAAGACCTTTGACCCCAGGGCGTCGGCCAGCAGTTGCGCCCCCAGACAGACCCCCACCGCCGACTTGCCCGCGCCAATCGCTTCCCGAATCAAGGCCCGTTCGCCGGCCAGCCAGGGGTATTGGTCGTCCTCGTAGATGTTCATCGGCCCGCCCATGATCACCAACCGGTCGAAATCCGCCGGTCGAGGCAGGGGATCGCCGGCGTACAGCCGGGTCAAGGTCAGGGGGTGGCCGTGGTCGCCGATCCACCGACCGATATGGCCCAATCCTTCAAAGGGTACATGTTGCAGGGCATGGATGCGCATAATTGTTGTCTCCGCCCCTCCGCACCGGGGTTTCGCGGCGGACGGGCTCGAAATCATGGGTGATCAGCCGGCGGCGGGTGGTTCGGCATCGACCGGCATGCCGAAGGCCAGCCGCAGCTTGCGCTCGATGGCAGCCAGGGTTTCCGGGTGTTCCTTGAGGAACTTTTTGGCATTCTCCCGCCCCTGGCCGATGCGCTCGTCCTGGTAGCTGTACCAGGCGCCGGACTTGTCGACGATCCCCTGGGCCACGCCCAGATCGAGCACATCGCCGGTGCGGGAAACGCCCTCGCCGTAGATGATATCCACATCCGCCTGTTTGAAGGGTGGCGCCACCTTGTTCTTGACGATCTTGATCTTGGTCAGGTTGCCGATGGCATCCGTTCCCTCCTTGATCTGGGTGGTCTTGCGGATATCGATCCGGATCGAGCTGTAGAACTTGAGGGCATTGCCGCCGGTGGTGGTCTCGGGGTTGCCGAACATCACCCCGATCTTCATCCGGATCTGGTTGATGAAGATGAGCACGGTGTTGGTGCGCGACAGCACGCCGGTGAACTTGCGCATGGCATGACTCATCAGCCGGGCCTGGAGGCCGACATGCTGGTCGCCGACGTTGCCGTCGATCTCGGCCCGGGGCACCAGGGCAGCCACCGAATCGATGACCACCACGTCGATGCCGCCGCTGCGGATCAGGATCTCGGCGATCTCCAGGGCCTGCTCGCCGAAATCGGGCTGGGAGATGAGCAGGTTATCGGTATCGACGCCCAAGCGCTGGGCATAGTTGGTATCCAGGGCGTGCTCGGCGTCGATGAAGGCGGCGTTGCCGCCGCGACGCTGGGCCTCGGCGATCACGTGCAGGGCCAGGGTGGTCTTGCCCGAGGCCTCGGGGCCGTAGATCTCGGTCACCCGGCCCCTCGGCAGGCCGCCGACTCCCAGGGCCAGGTCCACCGACAGGATGCCGGTGGGGATGACCGGGATATTCTCCCGCTCCGTCGATCCTAGGCGCATGATCGAACCCTTGCCGAACTGGCGATGAATCTGGGTGATGGCATTATCAACGCTTTTCAGGCGGTTTTCGCTGGTCTCGGTGGCGCTGGTCATGAACGGCTCCTTTTCTGGCTGAGATTTTTTCATATGAACATGCTGTTCCGGCGGCAAGTCGTTAGCCGAAGCGCTACCCCCCCTGGTTTTCAAGAAGGGCGCGCCGCACCATATCCACCGCGGTTTGCGCGGTCTTCTCCTGAATCTGGCGGCGGGAGCCGTGGAAATGGCATAACCGGTCGCTGACGGTGTCGCGGGTGGCCAGCCCGAGATAGACCGTGCCCACCGGCTTGTCCGCGGTGCCGCCCTCGGGGCCGGCGATGCCGGTGGCGGAGACGGCAAGGTCGCAACCGAGGCGCCGGACCGCGCCGCTGGCCATGGCCCGGGCGATCTCGCCGCTCACCGCCCCGTGCCGGACGAGGAGGTCGGGATCGATATCGAGCAACCGTTCCTTGAGTTCGTTGGCGTAGACGACCACCCCGCCCTGGTACCAGCGGGAACTGCCCGGCGTCTCGGTGAGGAGGGCGCCGATCAGTCCGCCGGTGCAGGACTCGGCCGTGCCGAGCCGCAGTCCCCGTTCCTTCAGTAACCGGCCGGTCACCGCGGCCAGGCTCTCCTGGTCGGTGCCGTAGAGATGGTCGCCCAGGGCTGCGCGAATAAAGGTGTCGGCCTCCCGGAACCGGGGATCATCGACCCCGCGCTCCAGGTTGTGGGCGGTGAGGCTGACATGGACCTCGCTGCCGACCGGGTAGTAGCCGATCGCCAGCCCCTGTTGTTCCAGGCCCTGGAGGCGCCGGTTGATCTCGATCTCGAACAGGCCGCAGGTGCGGTAGACCCGTTGGCTCACCGGCCGGGCGCGGGCGGCGTCGAAGGCCTGCAAGTCGGGCAGCACCCTGTCGCGGAGCAGGATCTCCATCTGCGGCGGCACGCCGGGGAGAAACCAGATGGGCTTGCCCTGGTGGCGGAGCAGGTACCCGGCCATGCGGCATTCGGGGTCCAGGACCTCGGCCCCCTCGGGCAGCCTGGCCAGTTTGGCCAGCGAGACCGCGGCCCCATCCCCCCCGACCAGGCGGGAGGCGATACTGGCCTGGACGCCGGGATGCACGGCGCCGTTCAAGTGCAGGGCCTTGATCACCGCCTCGTTGGTCAGGTCGTCGGTGGTGGCCCCCAGGCCGCCGGTCACCAGGACGAAATCGGCCCGGGCGATCGCTGCCTTGAGGGTGGCGCCGATCAGTTCCGGATCGTCACCGATGGTGTGCATGGCCAGGATCTCGTGGCCGAGCAGAAACAGGTGCCGGGCCGCCAGACCGCTGGTGGTGTTGGTGATCCGGCCCGAGGTCAGCTCGTCGCCGATGGCGATTATTTCTCCGATCATGCCTTTGTCCTCAGAGGTTGGTGGCCCCAACTTACCTGGTTTGCCCGCTTTCCTCAAGCAGGTCCTCGGCCAGGATCCCCAGGGGCTGGCCGTCCGCAACCGCATCGAGTCGCACCGGCACCACCCTTCGGATCAGGGGGGTGGCCCCGGCGAAGACAAGGGGCAGGTAGTTTTCGGAAAACCCCTGCAACAGGCCGCTCTTGGCCTGCCGCCGCTCCACCAGCACCCGTAGGACCCGGCCGACATTGGCCTGATAAAGGGCCTGGCGTTTGACCGCGTCCAGTCCGCGCAGCCGCCGCACCCGCTCCTCCTTCACCGGGCCGGGCAGTTGCCGGTCGAAGGAGGCGGCCAGGGTGCCGGGCCGACGGGAATAGGGGAAGACATGGAGATAGCCCACCGGTAAATCGGCCAGCAGGGCGTAGGTGTTGGCCGCCTCGGCCTCGGTCTCACCGGGGAACCCGCCCAGCACGTCGCAGCCGATGGTGACCGCGGGCAGGGCCCGGTGCACCCGGTGGATCACGGCGGCGAACTCGGCGCGGGTATAGCGCCGGTTCATCCGGGCCAGGATCGTATCGTCGCCGCTTTGCAGGGGGATGTGCAGGTGGGGCATCAGGTTGGGGTGGCGGCCCAGCAGTTCGAGCAGGGCGTCGTTCACCTCGGTGGGCTCGATGGAACTCAGCCGCAGGCGGCAAGCGGGCAAGGCGCGGCACAGCCGGTCGAGCAGGGTGTAGATGGTCTCGCCCTCGGCCAGATCGAGGCCGTATTTGCCGACATTGATGCCGGTGATCACCAGCTCGCGGTAGCCCTGGTCGGTGAAAACCCGTGCCTGTTCGAGCACTCCGGCCAAGGGCAGGCTGCGGCTGGGGCCCCGGGTATAGGGGACGATACAGTAGGAACAGAAGTTGTCGCAACCGTCCTGGATGCGGAGATAGGCCCGGGTGCGGTCGCGGAAGCGGGTCACCGGCAGGGGACAGATCTCCTTTTTCTCGCGGATCTTGCCCATGAGCAGGACCAGGTCGGGCGGATGCTCCGCCAGGGCCGCCGCCACCAGCCGATGCTTGTTGCCGTTGCCGACGATGGCCACCGGCTGCTCGGCGAGGTTCAGCACCGTTTCCGGGTCCATCTGGGCATAACAGCCGGTGACCACGATCCGGGCGCCGGGATGCTCGTGGAGCACCCGCCGGATCATTTGCCGGGACTGCTGCCCGGCCTTGGCAGTCACGGTGCAGGTGTTGATCACATAGACGTCGGCCTCGGCCTGGAAGGGGACCAGCTCACAGCCCCGGGCCTCGAAGCCGCTGGCAAAGGCGGCGGACTCGAACTGGTTGACCTTGCAGCCCAGGGTGGCGATGGCGATCCGTTTCATGCCCGCGCCTCCGGAATCCCGCCCACCCCGATGACCGCACTGCCCACCACCCGGTCCTCCTCGTAGAAGACCGCGAACTGGCCAGGGGTGATGGCGCGCTGCGGTTCGGCAAAGACCAGGCAATAGGTGTCGAGACCGGTTGGCGTTAGTTCGGCCATGGCCGGGGTATGGCGGGAGCGCAACTGCACCGCGCCGCGCCAGGGCAGGGCCGGGGGTTCGTGGGTCCATGTCGGGTCATGGAGGGGACAGCGAGTGGCGAAGAGGTCGGCCTGCTTGCCGACCACCACCCGGTTGTGCGGCCCATCCAGGGCCACCACGTACCAGGGGGTGGCATCGGGCAGGCCGAGCCCCCGGCGCTGGCCGATGGTGTAGTGCCACACCCCCCGGTGCGTGCCGATCTGGCGGCCATCGAGGGTGACCACCGGCCCAATGCGTTCGCGGGTCCCCTGGGTCGCCAGAAAGGCGGGCAGCCCCTCAGTGAGGAAACAGACATCCTGGCTTTCCTGACCGCCGAATCGAAACCCCAGGCCCGCGGCCCGCTGGTAGATTTGTTCCTTGGTCCAATCGCCCAGGGGGAAGAGGGTGTGGTGCAACTGCCCGGCGGCGAGGCGGGCGAGAAAATAGGACTGATCCTTGGACCGGTCGGCGCCGCGGGCCACGAACGAACGGCCATGACGTTGTTCGAGGCGGGCGTAATGGCCGGTGGCGATCCGGTCCATACCGCTTGCCCGCATGGCCTCGGCCAGCAGACCGAATTTGATGACATGGTTGCAGAGGATGCAGGGATTGGGGGTCAGACCGGCCTGGTAACTGGCGGTGAAATAGGAGATGACCTCCTCGCTGAACCGGCGGCGCAGATCGACCACGGTCAGGGGGATCGACAGGAGGTCGGCCACCTCCCGGACCCGCCGCTGCTGGGCGTCCAGGTCGGGGAGCGGCAGGAGCATGAAAAAGCCATGGACCCGATGCCCCTGTTCTTGCAACAGGGAGGCGGCCATGGTGGAATCGACCCCGCCGCTCATGGCGACGCCGATCTTCAGCGCGGCCATGGACGGTCGGGCAGCGACGGCAGGCAGGGACGAACGACAAGGGGCGATGGGGTCAAAACGAAACAGGGCATGATAGGGTCAAGCAACAACCATCCGTCACTCAGAGCAGCGAGGTCAGCACCTCGCACTCGCGGCAGACGACCAGCTTTTCCTTCCAATCCTTGTCCGCGCACTCGCAACGGGTGCCGCTGAGAAACCAGCAGAGATGTCCCGCCTGGAACTCCCAGGCCGGACACTCCTTCTTGTTTTCGCATCGTTTTATGACCCAACAGTCCTTGCGCTTGGGTTGACTGGCATCGCGCCGCTGGTTGACGGCCAGGAAATAGAGTTGCCGCTCGACATGGACAGGGATGGCCCGCCACCCCTGTTCATAGCTCTGCACAGCCTTGAGGGAAACCCCAAGCAATCCGGCAAGCATTTTCTGGGTTTTTCCCAACTTCGCCCGCAATTTAGCGAATATCTCACGAGTCATACGCCACTCCTGCTACCTGATAGGAGAATTTTTACGAAAAAAATACCACATAGTGAGAAAACCGGCAATCGATTTTCCCGGCGCTCCCCCGTTTGCACGGCAACGGAAATGGTCCTGGAAAAGCGGGAGAGAATAGTGTAGGTTTCCCGGACACCGACACCGGACACCGGGGTTCCCCCGGCCGCGGTCCGGCCGCCATCCGGGCACCACCCGATGGCCACCACTACCGGAAGAGGGCGCGACAGCCACATGACCGAACAGGAAAAACCAAACGGTACCGGCATGGCCCGACTCAAACGGGCGCTGCACTGCTCGTATCTGGGCCTGAGCGCCGCCTATCGCCACGAGGAGGCCTTTCGTCAGGAGCTGCTCCTCTGCCTGGTGCTGCTCCCCGTGGCCTGCTGGCTCGGCCACAGTAACGTCGAGCGCGCCCTGCTGATCGGCAGCATCCTGGTGCTGTTGATCGTCGAACTGCTCAACACCGCCGTCGAGGTGGTGGTCAACCGCATCGGCATCGAGCGCCACGAACTATCCGGCCGGGCCAAGGACTTGGGATCGGCAGCGGTGTTCATGGCCATCGCCAACACCGTGACGGTGTGGTTCCTGGTGCTCTTCACCTGAACCCGTCCTGATTGGCGCCGGCCGCTTGCCCGAACGGTCCGCTTCTTCCCTCCCTGCCACCCGCCTGTTTTCCGCGCCCGGTTTGTCCGGCCCGCCGTTCCCCGGCCCTTGCCCCAGCGGTCGTCCGCTCCTTGCCCGTCATTTTCTGTTTGACACACGGAAATCGATTTTGTAACACTGGCCAATAACACCGAGACGTGATTTGTGTTACGCCGGGTCCCTTGCCCAAGGAGCAACGCGCATGCATATGGCCGACGCCCTGCTGTCCCCCGCCGTTGGCGGCGCCCTCTGGGCCGCTGCCGCCGGAACCATCGCCTGCTGCGCCCACAAGGTGCGGCGCGATCTCGACGACCGGCACATCCCGCTGATGGGGGTGCTCGGCGCCTTCGTCTTTGCCGCCCAGATGATCAACTTCACCATCCCGGCCACCGGCTCCTCCGGCCATCTCGGCGGCGGCCTGCTGCTCGCCGTCCTGCTCGGTCCCCATGCGGCCCTGCTGACCATGGCCTCGGTGCTCACGGTCCAGGCCCTGTTTTTTGCCGACGGCGGCCTGCTCGCCCTGGGCTGCAATATTTTCAATCTTGGCGTCTTTCCCTGCTTTGTCGCCTACCCGTTGCTGTTCAAACCTGTCGCCGGCGACCGGACGAACTCGCTGCGCCTGACCATCGGCACCATTCTCGCCGCCATGGTCGGCCTGCAACTGGGCGCCCTCGGGGTGGTGGCGGAGACTGTCCTGGCCGGCATCTCGGCGTTGCCGCTGCCCGCCTTCCTCGGGGCCATGCTGCCGATCCATCTCGCCATCGGCCTGGTGGAAGGCCTGGTCACCGCCGCCGTGCTCGCCTTTGTCCGCCAGGCCCGGCCCGAGCTCCTCGCGGATCCCGCCATTGGGCGCCCGGCGGGCGCCCCTTCGCCGACCAGGGTCCTGACAGGTTTTGTCCTGGCCGCGGCGCTCACCGGCGGGGTCCTGTCCTGGTTCGCCTCGTCGCTCCCCGACGGCCTGGAATGGGCCCTCGAACAGGCAGGCCACGAAGAACCCTTTGCGCCGCCCACGGCAACCCACCACCGCCTTGCCGCGTTCCAGAACCAAACCGCTTTCCTGCCGGACTATTCCTTCCGGGCCGACAACCGACCGGGCGACCGGGAAAAGATCCCGTCGTCCTGGCCGGCCGTGGACCGGGCCACCACGGTGTCCGGCCTGGTCGGGGGTGGCCTGACGCTGCTCCTGACCGTCGCGATCGGCCTGGCGTTCAAGAAACGGCGGGCAACCGATTAGTCCCGCCGCACCTCCGACCGCGTTCACCATGGCTACCATCGAATCCGCCTTCCTGGACCTGCGCCGCCTGGATACCCTCGCCGGAAGCGATTCGCCCGTGCACCGGCTCGATCCCCGGCTCAAGGTGGGGATCGCGGCGGTGTTCGTCCTCTGCGTGGTGTCCTTCGACAAGTACGTGGTCGCCGCGATGCTGCCCTTTGGCCTGTTCCTCAGCCTGGTCATGGGGCTGGCTGGCCTCCCGGCGCGATTCATCCTCAAGAAATTGGCCCTGGTCACCCCCTTTGCCCTGTTGATCGGCCTGTTCAATCCGGTTTTCGACCAGCAGCCCGTCCTCGTCCTCGGCCCGGTCGCGGTCTCCGGCGGCTGGCTCTCCCTGCTCTCCATCCTGCTCCGCTGCTGGCTGACCGTGGCCGCCGTGCTCGTCCTCATCGCCACCACCGGCTTCACCCACGTCTGCATGGCCCTGGAACGGCTGGGCATGCCCGCCCTGTTCGCGGTCCAGTTGCTCTTCGTCCATCGCTATCTGTTTGTGCTGATGGCCGAAGGCCAGCGGGTTCACCGGGCCAGGGCGCTTCGCTCCTTTGGCGGCCGCGGCCTGGGGATGAACACCGTCGGCCCCCTGCTGGGCGGCCTGCTGCTGCGCACCCTGGACCGGGCCCAGCGCATCCACCTGGCCATGCGCTGCCGCGGGTTCGACGGCACCATCCGCACCCGCCGCCCGGGCCGGCTCACCAGCCGCGACCTCCTGCTGGCCGTGCTTGTCGCCCTCCTCCTCGTCGCCATGCGCACCGTGGACTGCGCCTCGCTGCTGGGCCGTCTGCTCACGGGAGCGGGCGCATGAGCCACCATCTCGTCGCGGTCCAGGACCTGACCTACACCTATCCGGACGGGACCGGGGCGGTGCGCGGCATCTCCTTTTCTATCCACCATGGCGAGTCGGTGGCGGTGGTCGGCGCCAACGGAGCCGGCAAATCGACCCTGCTCCTGCATCTCAACGGTTCCCTGACCCCGCAGGGCGGGACGGTGCGCATCGGCGATTTTCCCCTAACCAAGGCCACCCTGGCGACAGTCCGCCGCACGGTGGGGATGATTTTCCAGGACCCGGACGACCAGTTGTTCATGCCCACCGTGGCCGAGGATGTCGCCTTCGGGCCGCTGAACCTCGGCCTGCCCCCGGACGAGGTCGAGGCCCGGGTGGAGCGGGCCCTGGAGCGGGTCGGAGCGGCCCATCTCCGGGACCGGCCGCCCTACAACCTGTCCGGCGGCGAGAAACGGGCGGTGGCCATTGCCGCCGTGCTGGCCATGGCGCCCGACATCCTGGTCATGGACGAACCGTCGGCCAATCTCGATCCCCGCGGCCGCCGACAACTGATCGAACTGCTGGCCGGCTTCAACCACACCAAGATCATCGCCACCCACGACCTCGACCTGGTGCTCGATCTCTGCCAGCGCACCATCGTCATCCACGAGGGCCGGGTGATGGCCGACGGCCCGACCGGGGCCATCTTTCGGGACAACCGCCTGATGGCCGCCTGTCGCCTGGAACGGCCGCTGCGGCTGCAAGCCTGCCCGGTGTGCGGGCGCCCGACCGGTTGACGGCTGGTCCTGGAAAATGGAGAACATCTTACCTATTCCGTCAAGACGGCAAGCGCAAATAGGTAAAGCGTCCCCCGATTCGTCGTCCCCCGATTCGTCCCATGCTCGCTCCGGGGATAGATTGAAAATTCCGCTGCACAGCATAGCCAGCGCCAGCCCGTCCGCTCGCATAAGATCACTTATGTTAAGTGGCTATGCTTCTGGTTGTTATTTGGGGTCGGGGAAATGCGAGGGTGTTGCCGGTGGGTGCCGACGAGGTGGGCCACTTAGACATAAGTGGGCCTTATGCGACATTGCACTTGGTTACGCGCCGAGTTCACCGGTTCGGACAGCTGCCCGTGGTTTGTCGCTGCGCGAGGGGGAAAGGGCAGTAAATGGCAGGCACGGTGGGTCTGTGCCCGCCCTGCTTATTTATTTGATATCCGCTGTGTGGGCAGCAAAAATCTTTTCCTTAGAAAAGTTAAATATTTTAATATTCTTAACAAATACTTCTTCATTAATTGCCTCAGAAACCAGCATGTCATCTAATTTACCCTCTTTTCTCAAGTAATTAGAAAAAAGGTGTAAAAATTTTAATTCAGATGGCAAAGCCCCTTCTAGGAGTAGAATAGACTTTTCAACAGCATGTAAATGATTTAAAAAACCATTCTCTGTAATGTAGTAAATTGTATATTCTAGCTCATTTTCTTTACCACTTTGTTCCGCTGGAACTTCAACTATAACCCCATAAGTGCCATTGATAGATGGCGAAAATTTACTCTTTACTTTAGGAAGGATGTAGACGATATCACCTATTTTATACTTGTAAGTGTATTTAATTTTATCTTCTTCTGAAACATCCTCGGATTTGGTCACTTCTTCAATAAGTTCACCTTTTATACTGTAAGTCCATTTACGTTCATACGAATCTGTGTTGCCAATCTTGTGTTCAATAATTTCAGTTCTAAAAAGAATGAAATCTTTATCGGTAGCTTTTTCATCATGCAGAGTTTTTAAAAACTCTTGCGCCGCTTCAAACGATGAAAAGACTGCTTCCTCGTCTATGCGCACCCCTCCAAAATCATCAGCAAGCATATACTCACGAGCTATAAAAACAGTACTGGTATTTTCCATGTCTTCCTTAACAACTGTCATGTTTGATCATCGCCACAATAATCGGGGGAGCATTTAGCTGAACGGGGGTTCTCAATGCAATAAATCTGTTGAGGAGTCAAAAAAAGAAGGTACAGTCCTCTCAAGCCCCAACCGTATAATTCATTTATCTCTTTCTTTACTTTTCGCGGGGGTTCTGGGCCGTGGCGAGTAGTGCCATCTTTGTTTATAGCGCCACCACCTCTTGGATTATCCTTTGGCCCCCAATGGATATGTTCTTGGCCTCCTGGGTGGGTTTCAGGTCTCGTAATACTATATTGTGACAATCCCTCAGGATCGATCCAATTAACCGGATCCCCGTTTACATACGCATACAAATTCATCCCCCCATCCAACCCAATCGGATCAGCGGATAGGTACCTCCCCGTATCCGAATCGTAATACCTGTTCCAATTATAATGCAACCCGGTCTCGGCATCAAAATATTGGCCCGGAAAACGGAGATTATTGGCAACGGTGGCCAGTTGCACCTGGGCCTGGCCGTAGGGGAGGTAGGCGGCCAGCCAGACCTTGGTTCCGTCGGCCTTGACCAGTTGCTGCGGGGTACCGAGGTGGTCGTTGAGGTAATAGTAGAGGCCGGGATTGGTCTCGTATTCCCGCAGGGCCAGGGGCTCGTTGTTGAGGTAGAAGTAATCCCGCAACGGGGTGCCGTCGGCCAGGGTTTCGGCGATCAGTAGGTTGTTCTGGTCGTAGTGGTAGTGGATGGTCCGGCTGCCCACGGTCTTGCGGATGCGGCGGTTCTGGGAGTCGTAGCCGTAGGTGGCGACGGGCACGCCTGCCTTTTCCACCTTGACCAACCGGTTGAGCCCATCCCAGGTGTAAGTGAACACGCCATCCGAAGCGACGTTGCCGGCCGCGTCATGGGTATAGGTCCGGGCGATGGCGCCGTCGATCCCGGCCAGTTGGTTGTTGTCCGGGCTGATGGTGGCTGTTTCGGTGGCGCCGGTGGTGGCTGGGACCGGTACGCCGGCGATCGCGGTCACCTGGCCGGCCTGGTCGCGGGTGTAGGTGTAATCGAGACCACCGGCCTGGATGCGGCTCACCTGGTAGCGCTGGTCATGGCTGCTGCTCAGAGTAAGGCTGCCCAGGCTGGCGCTCCGCACCGGGCCGAAGGGCAGGTATTGGATGTCGGTGGCCAGGGGGGCGCCGTCCACGGCCAGGCCAACGATTCGGCCGGCGCCGTCGCGGCTGAAGGTCAGCACCCGGCCGGATGGGTAGGTCAGGGTCGCGAGTTCGCCGGTGACACTGTCGTAGCCGTAGCCGATGGTGGCGGTGGTTCCGCCCAAGGTGCGGGTCTCGGCGGTCAGTTGGCCAAGGCTATTGTAGGTGAAGCTGCGGCTGGACTCCTCTTCCTGCATCGAGGTCAGTTTGCCGATGGCCGGTTGATCGTAGCCGAAAAGGAGGTCACGGGCCGCGCCTGGATAACTCTGGCGGATCGGCCGGTTGAGGGCGTCGTAGACAAAGGAGACGGTTTGCCCCCTGGCGTCGGTCAGGGTCAGGAGGTTGCCGGCCCGGTCGTGGGCAGCGCTGATCAGGCCGGTGTCCGGGGCGGTGACGGTGCGGATGCGGCCCAGGTCGTCGTAGGTGAAACGGGTAGTCTTGCCGCGGGCGTCGGTGACCTGGGTCCGGTTGTCGTGGCTGTCGTAGGCGATAGCGGCAACAGCGGTTCCTGCCTCGGTGACGCTCAGCAGGCGATTCAGGCCATCGTAGCCGTAGTCGGTCTGCATCCCGGTGGGATCGATGGTCTGCACCAGGTTGCGCACCGCGTCGTAAGTATAACTCTCCTCGACGTTGCCGGGATAGAGCCGCTTGCTCAGATTGCCGGCCGCGTCGTAGGCCAGGCCGAGGGTGAAGGTGAGGGAGCCTGCGGGATCGTGGAGTTCTTCCTTGATCTTCTGGCCCTTGGCGTCGTAGCTATAGCTGATTTTGTTGCCCAGGCCGTCGGTGATCGTGGCTGTTCGGTCGCCGGCGTAGGTATAGGTGAGGGTACGGTTGCCTGGCAAGGTGAGGGTGAGCAATCTTCCGGCGGGGTCGTAGGCGTAGCCAGTGGTGAGGCCGCCGGTGGTGCGGGTGAGCAGGCGGCCTCCGACATCGTAGGCGAGGGTGGTGGCGAGGCCGTTGGCGTCAGTGATGGTGCCCGGCTTGCCGAGCGGGGTGTAGTCGCTGTAAGCGGTCACCTGGCCCAGCGGGTTGGTGACGGTGTGCAACTGGCCCCGGTTGTTCCCCTGGCCCGCCTCGTTGGGGTAATAGCTCAGGGTGAGGGTATCATTGACCTCGGTGCGCGGGCCGTCCACCGAGATGACCTGGCCCAGGGAGTTGTAGGTGAAACTGGTGGTCGCGCTGATGGCGGCGCTGCCGTCATAGCCGCTGGCTGTGCGGCTGAGCAGGTTGCCATGGTCGTCGTAGGTGTTGGTGGTCAGCCGGTTCTGACCGGGATTGGCCACCGAGGGCTCGGTGATGGTGGCCGCCTGGTTCTGGGCGGTGTAGGTATAGGTGGTGGTCCGGGCCAAGGGGGTGCCCGAGTCCTCGGTCTTGGTCAGGCGATTGCCGTTGGCATCGTAGCTGTAGGCGGTGGCCACCCCAAGGCCGTCGGTGATCGCGCTGACCTGCTGGCGAGTGGTGTAGACATAAGAGGAGCCGCTGTTTGAGCCGCAAGAAGTGCAGCCGGGACCGGTGAAGGATTTGATCCGGGCCACGCCATTCAATACCTCCAATTGGTACGTGGAAACCGTGCCCAAGCTATCGGTGATGGTGCGGGCTAAAGGGGCGGGGTAGGCGATGGTCACGGAGTCTGCACTGCCGGCCAGAGAGGAGACTGTCACCCGGTCGTTGCTGTCGTAGGTCAGAGTCTGGATGCGGGTGCCGGCTTCGTCGATGATGCCGGTGAGATTGTGAACATCGTTGGAATCGGCATAGAGATAGGTCCTACTTTTGCCGTCCGGACGGGTAATTTGGATAAGGTTATTGTTGCCGTCGTAGGCATAGACAAAAGCGCCCGCTGGGGTAGTAAGCCCGGTCAGTTTGTCATTAGTATAAGTGAAACTCAGGCTGCGCCCCAGGGTGTCAGTGACGGTGGCGATCTGGTCGCCGGTATAGGTGTGGCTCAGACCGGTACCGTTGCGGTAAGCGATAGCGGTCAAGCGGCCTTGGCTGTCATAGGTGTGGATATCCTGGTTGGATTGAATCAACTGGAATCCTGAGGCGGTCCGGGTGATGGTGCGTACCAGGCCGATCTGGCTGACAAAACTGCCTTGGCCGTTGGCGGTAAAGGCGACATGGCGGCCATCGTTTTGCACCAGGGTGATGGTGGTGGTGTTATCGATCAGCTTTTCGGTGAGAGTGCCAGACCAGCCATACCCCAGGGTTCCGCTCAGGGTGGATTGACTGTTGTAGACGCGCTTGAAGATCATGCCCGCTATCGGTCCTTCCAACGATATATCGACATCCTGGACATATTTGTTGCCGGTGGCGAAGTTGATGCCGTGGCTTGGGATATAAGGCTGAGAGGAGGCGTGAGCCTGTTCGGCCTGGGTTGCCTGAAGACAGAACAGGGAAAGGAAAATCAGTAGACTAATGGGAATCTTGAAATTTAGTTCAGTAAGCCCCGGTAGCAGTCGCCGGCAATTTTTTTCATAGAGACCATGCTCTTCTGGCTTATTATCCGATCGGTTTTGCACCCTGGCACCGCCTCGCTATGCGCTCGATGGCGTTCTTTTGCCATCTTGCCGCTTCCTGGGCGCACTTCACCTGCTCGTTGCCAGAAGCATCCCCATCCGGTCAAT